>Ga0136643_10000983_pt1 | contig 33627 bp, 28 predicted proteins | sample TergutLab28metaG_FD_96883 | JGI IMG/M metagenome (GOLD analysis project Ga0136643, IMG submission 96883) | Labiotermes labralis P1 segment gut microbial communities from Petit-Saut dam, French Guiana - Lab288 P1 (version 3) (version 3) | ecosystem: Host-associated > Arthropoda: Insects >...
ACACTGGAAGACTGGACACACGTCACAATAAGCACTGGCCTGGCCGCAGTAACACGAAACGGCGATGTCGCGTGTGTTCTTTGGGGGGCGTGAAGCGAACGGTGATATTCAGATGTGTCAAATGTGATGTGGCGCTTTGTGTTGATCAAAACTGTTTTAAAGATTACCATACAAAGACCAACTTGTGATACATCTATTCATCCGTCCTCCATACAAGCAGTTGAAGACTTTGACCACAATGTAATTAACAGAACATGGATATTTATGAGTTCGTTTAGAAACTTATCTTCTCCATTACGCAGTAAGGAAATTACAGCATTTTTAAGGCATTCTGAGCAATGTCCGTTTCTTTCCCCACAAAATGCTTTTTGTTTCACAAATTTATACCCCTTAGTTCTCGAAATATTCAGGTTTTGCGAATATCATGCGCAAAATTTAAATACCCCGCAGAAAAATTCGGCGAGCTGGGACTTACATTTGGGATTTAACTCAGCGTTTAAAGGGTTAATAGGCAATGTATCAGACAAATGATATCAAATCTAAACTTTACTATATAGGTTTCATTTAAATACATCTTTTTTAATGTAACTATTTTCATAGAGATATCAAAGTCAGGGAGAATATTTCACAGAACCTCACTCCTAACTGTATCACTGGCTTTCTTGAAGTCTATAAAAATCTGATGCACTGCCTCATTGTATTCACATTTTTCTCAAGTATTTGACAAATGCAGAATGTATGATCATTAGTTTATCTGCTATGTCAAAATCCACACTGATGATTCCCAATAAGTTTGTCTGCATGTGGAGATAACCTTGACAGAAGGATGTCAATTTAAATTGTATTGTCTCATATCCAGTGCCTTTTACAATGTAACTTTTCAGGTATATGAATATGATACTAAAAACACAAGTACTATACAGTTCCCCCCCAGAAGTTACACTGTCTCCTGTAATACAACAAAAATAACATTATGGATTCAAGACTGCATCCAAATATCAGATGCTATAATATCATTCTTAAAAAGTGAAAAAGACACTATATCATCATTACTGTCTTTATAACAAATATTATGCTTAGGTATAAAATAAAGCAATATTACTACACTATCTTCAGTTTTATCCTGTAAACACGTTACCCACCAAATAAGGCATGGAAAAATGGTCTTGGAGGAACAGTACCTTTTTCCAGTCGTGTTCATATTTTTTTTTAACTAAGTACATCTGCTTCCTTTTCTCCCAAGAAGACATGAAAACACAGCAGCTCTTCTCTCAGACTTTTTTACTAACAAAAAACTATGGTGAAATCCCCACTTAAGATTCTCTATGGAGGAGTGCATTTGAACACAAAACTGAGAAAAGTCTGAAATGAGGGATACTGAACATTTAGTTTTATTGACTTGGGATCACAAAACTGTGCATTACGTGAAAGAGAACATTACATGGGGGTTACACTGTACCTACAGTATCTTAGTGTAAGCATTTTTTAAGTGGGATTCTGTCTCCTTTGAAAAAAGAGTAAAGAAAAAAATCAGTCTATTCACAATATTTTGCAGAATTCATGTTATACAGTTGGTTGAATGTTGTCATTTAGACCAGTTCTCATAGAGTGGCAAAAACTGAATCAAAAAGTCTATGGTAAATAACCTGTCACCCTACTTCTGTAACTTACTGCAATATCAAAGGCACCTGTTAAACTGGTTACAGGAATACCAAGTTTCACATCACAACTGTCATATTACTATACTGTGGTCAAACCAGCAATGGCTCAGGATTTCAGAAACACATCAGTGGGTTAGTTTCCTGAACCTACTTTCCCAAAGTCAAGACCCTGTAATTGTTTACTATACATTGCAGATGTGTTACAGTTGTGTAAAAGTTCAAGGCTTTATAAAAAATACAGACATTTTTAAATTCAGTGTCCCCCTTATAAAAGGTCAAGTTCTTGATGTGAATATATATATATATATTCACATAAAGAACTTGACCTTGACACACACACACACACACACACAAACGCACACGTGCATTAAATTCCTTTATGTTTACAATCATAAATACTTACACTACCATCATTAAGTCCCATATTTATTCATCACTTTGAAAAACTATATTGGTGTTAAGTGGATGGGAGGCCACTCTTCCATGATTCATCTTTAATCATCATTTCAAGGAATTTTAATGTCTTATCAGAAGGACTTTTGTTATTGACTAAAAGATTTTGCTGTAGTTTATTTCCAGGGGGTTGAAGTAAGAATGAGGCATTCAGTTATAATATTTAAATTTTGAATATTTCATGGCAATTGCATACACTAAACATCTTGTGCAGTGAACTGCATCAAAGTATATTTAACAGCCAGCACTTCCCTGATAAAAGACAGAGAATTATGAAACACTGGTTTTTAACATGCCTTAGACACAAGTGGTCACCCAAGATGATATTAGTGTTACTGTAATATGTGTTTTAAATTATGGTATGAAGCCCAAGGAACAAAAAAGTAGCATTAAAATCTTTCTTAAGAAGTACTGTAACTGAAAACACACTACAGTTACTGATGCAGTATATTAATTTGCACCAGGCTAACAATACCGTATTTACTCGAATGCAAGGCAGGGTTTTTTCCTTAAATTTGGTGCTTAAACATGTGAGGTCATCTTAAATTCACATATGAAGCACCAAAATGGACCACACCAAACTAAGGCCTGCATTGCCAAATCATCATGTGTACACAAAATAGAGAACACAGCATGAATAACATTATCTGAAACAGTCCTAGTTTTTTGGACATCATTTAATTTTTTTAATGCAGCACAACGTTTTGGACCATGTTTCCATCTTCAGGCAAAGAAGCACCTAACTTGGTAGACCCTTTTGATTGCATTACTCTCAGTCAATGGGCACCATAGAAACGGTTAACTTCTTAAGACATGCACCTGAGAACAGATCTAGTCTAAGGACAGAAACTTGAAAATGGCTACTGAAAAATTAACTATAAGACTAAAAAATAAAACCTGGACCAATGCACAAATTACAAACCATAAAAAAGCCACAAACTCAGAGTGATTAGACCACACATGATGCAACACAAAAATCCAGAACGCACATACTTAAAATTCTTAACACCACTAACACCATCTGTAGAGAAAATTGTGAATCTACACGTATTCGAGTAAGTACATAAACCAACAAATATAAATGTATTATTTAGTCGATGTGGATCATAATGGCAATGCAGTGCACCTCACCAGAAGTGATTGTGAAGGGTTTTAAGAAGTACTGCATACCCAATGCAATGGATGAGACTGATGATGATACGTCATGGAATGACTGAAGAGGATGGGAATAGGAATGAGTATATGGAAGACGAAGGCACTATATGTGAAGATGGAGACAGTGACACCAATTGGTAAACGTAGATAGAATCTGACATGCTTTGTGTATTATGTGTATGAAATCAACAGTAAAATATTTTACCTTAGCAGAAATTTTGTTTCTGGGGGTGTTGTTTTAGATTTGGATAAATACCTTTTCCCTTGGCAGACATATTTACAGGGGGAGGGGGGGGGGGTCTTCGATTAGAGTCATCTTGCATTCAGGTAAATATGGTACTTACTCTGCACTCTACACAATTATCTGGATGTTCAGAAATAACTTATGATCACCATTTATATCAATAAGACATTATTATATGAAGGGAACAAGGGGGTGGAGTAGCACAGAAGAGATAATTTCTATTAAACTTTGTACAATTTGTCCTAGATTTTAAATGAATGCCAACATGTAGCAAAATAAGGGAGCAGAAACTCATCTTTAGGGCTGTGAGGCTGGTGACAAGCTGCCAGAAAAGAAAGACCACATAACCTACTTCAACACACAGGAATGTCACCCTCAGTGAATAATGAATTCATGCATTTCATGTCGAAGGGTAACAACTGTAAATGATTACAATGTTGCAAAAGGCTAAATTAATTTGAAACACATTGTAATATTCTCATTGAAATCTCACAGTGATATATTCCTTTAGTATCGTACACTAGAGATGCCTTGCCAACAGCATATCTAGGATAATGATGGTTCAGAATTCTGTGTAGTTTATGTCCTGCTTCAGAAGTCATCATAATTTCAACTCTACTTTCCATTATGGCACAGTATTTTGTGAGATTTGAGGTTCTAACAACAGTGAGTATAAGAATGTGGTCTCATGGGAAATAAGTATCACTAGCTATGTTTTGGAAACAATGGCCAGCAACTACTTGGCAGAAGAATGGCCCTGAACATGTACGTTACACCTCCCTCCAAATGTTGGTACAGTGAAATGTCTATTTAATATATTTTGAGGGGATGGATTTTCTTACAATCAATCAAGGTTTTCACAAAATCAAGCCTTATTCAAAATAACCAATAAAACTGCCCAAAATCAAGGTTTTCACAAAATCAAGCCTTATTCAAAATAACCAATAAAACTGCCCAAATTCTTATAAGACTTAGTGTATACAACTGTTACACAACAACTATTTTACATAAATAATTGATACACATATTTACTGAAACACACAGGCAACAATGCATATCAGTCTACCCCACTCCACCCCTCTCAATCTTCAGTTTTTAGGACAATACCTATGCAGAACATGTTTAACTTAGTGCATGATTGTAAGGCGATCTCCCATTTTTTACATGATGAATGAGGAAAAAATTCTCATCTCATGTGTGGGTAAACACAGTAAATTACATTACTGATTATGTAGTTGAAATTCAGTTTCTAAAACCATGCTGTGTGAAGTAAAAGTTGAAAGAAACTCAGTTAAGAATCAAAGTAACTTTGGTGGCACAAGCAGCATGGGTTAGCGGAACAATATGTGACATCACTTGCCAAAAATTGTGACTGTGTAGTAACAGTTTCTGGCAGACAGCGAGCATGAATGTAGTACTTCTTGCAACCATACAGTAAATTGCAGACTGGGTTGTGGAAGATCAAGAAGTTCTTAGACTAAATATGGCTGACTTACTGAATTTAACTGCAGTAAATACTGGTAGATGGGACTCTGGCTTTGACCAGAAGAAATATTTGTTATGTACAGGATTTCACTGAATGTGAGAACACAAATTATCTAAACCAAATTATGGAGCACCACATCCCAGACTCCACACAACCTCCTGGAAAATGGGTACTGAGGCCCTTTCCTGGGGCCAAAGCAGCTAAGGTATGTCACTGACCACCACTCCCACCTAGCATTGAAGTTCAGTATGAGTAGAGCCATATCTCTACTCACCATCTGTGTCTCCAATGGCATGTTATGGGGTAACCTTTACCTTTACATTCCAGACAACTGTAAACTTAAAGGATACATTGTCCTCTGAAAGTATGGTTACTCAAAAACACAATGGGGGAAACCAGACGCAAAGGGGAAGAACTGAAAGTCACAGAACCCTGTGAGAAGCTTATACAGACTGCAGAACCAAACATCTGAGATTCCTGCATACACAAGCACAGATATGCAAAACATCTTGTGTGAATTCAGGAACTTGGAATCTGTTATAGTTAACCATCACCAGGGCCTGAAAAATACAGCTGCCAGGTGGCCAGTGGCATCTGCAACATTACTGCTGTCAGCTTCCTGTTTAGCATTCAACACTTAGTTGTGGAGTTCCAGAAAACTCATTTAGTGGTTTGTGGCATATAAAATCAGAAGCCACATCCAGTGAACTAATGGCAACTCATAACAATTTCTCTTTTAGGTTAATTTTTGTTTACCATTGTACTATAGGTGGCTTAAAGCTGTTTAGAACAAACAATACAGCAGGAATAAAATGAAATTTGTGTGTCAAATGAAGCTGACAGCACAACAAGGCAACAGAAAATACCAATTTTCTCTGGCAACCAAATTATTTTTCTGGCCAAGAGGTTTTCAAAAAATATTTTGACCCCTGGCTAACATCAACACATCCAGGTATCATATAGTTCAGGGATCTTCACCACATCCAGCCTTAACTCTGAAATGAGGTTTGAAGAAAACAGTAGGGAACATGGGCTGTGAACAGTGTGTGTTGTAAGAACAAACAGTTCAAGATTGAATGTGTCTGCCTACACTACATAACAATCTCCATAGCTTATAACTAAAGTCAAAGAATTAAACAACAGAACGTAAATGAAGCTGTGCACCCCAAAAGTATACATTTTTCTTCTTAATTCATATCCTTCAATTTCCCGTGTGGCAGCAGATGTCATCATGAGGTCTTGGATTTGTGCTTACGGACAAAGGCAGGAAACAACTTGCGTTTCTTCCGACGGAAATCTTCATCAGTTGTCGAATTAGAGTCAGTTGAGTAGGTCTCATCATCTCCTGGAGGTTGCTCTCGTGATGACAAACTAGTCACTGAAGTCTTCTTAACTGGAGTAACTCTTGCCACAGGAGGGTGTGAAGCATCTAGGCAAGTTTCTGACTGAGACAACTTTGGAAGAGAAACCAGAATGCATTAAGAAATGCCACTTGTACAATTCAGCTAACACAACTAAGCTTTCCCGTGCATCCACAATCCCTCATATACTACTAAAGTATTTTTTACATATATTCTGACTGATCTTGTAAATGAAACCAACTTGGTTTCATTTACAAGATTATATAAAGATACATGGTCAACAGAACATAAATATTTTCTGACTACTTAAGCTATCTGCATCAATTTCTTTGTATAATATGCCAAAAGGAGTACCCACTCTTTGTCCTAGATGCGGCTGCTGTCTTTAGTGTATTACAAAGCAATAACACTTAAGAATTACAGTTTATTCACATAGTAAAAAAATGCTGGGAATGAGGATTTGTATCACAGCCAAAACCTCTTATCACAATAGATGCATATCCATTTAACAGTCATGGCTACCATACATACTTGCAACAGTACTGAGTAAAATTCATACCTTTGGGTGTTTTCTGTTAGCTCCATGGTGAAAAAAGAAAACAGAGGAGGAAAGAGAATACCTACATTCTTACATATAACAGATGGATCCTAGACTGCAACTATTCTTAAATTATTTTATACAAATATATGATAATCTGATTTCACTGCTTCTCTGAATCTAATTTATTTTACCCTAAAAATGTGTCTTTTCCCTTACAGTAAAGGATGACTAGTTTTGTGATTGATGAAATTGTGTTCCATATTGTACTGGGTGAGCAACTGTAACATTGCTCATGAACTGAAAAGCAGAGGAATGAGAAGTAAACACATTTAGGTAGGGTAATATGATCAAGTTTTGGAATTATACTACTTCAGTTTCCAAGTTTTACTATCATTGGTGCTAATTCCATGGTTGTGGAAAATAGTCTCAAGTGCAGGAGGCTAACCATGAGCTCTGGTATTGACAATCAAAACCTGATGTTACAAATTGAAGGAAATTTCAGTTTGGTATGGAACCACCAACAAAAATGGCCATTTATACATGGTGTAAGTTTTTCAATGAAGCTGGCTGCATTTGTAAACAAACAGAAATGCTCTGGTAAATGAACAGTCAGTGAATCTAAGGTGTATGTAATTGCACTAGCTCTCATTAACAGTTCAAGAAAATTGAGAAGAGAAGATGCCCCATAATTTAGCATGCCGCAATTGACAATGCAAATAATTCTGTGAAACTGTGTAAGATTTAGTTAAGTACCCTACCAACTACTGCAATATGTAATAGTCCAAGGCATAGAACTTTGCTATTCATTTTACTGTTATGTTCTTTCAAAACCTGACAATGTACTCTATAGGAAAAACTGTGTTTAGCAATCACACCACTTTCTATCTGGCCGGGTGTGTTAACAGACATAACATTAGAATCTGGGGAAGCAACAATCTTCATGCAGTGTTTGAAGGTATAAGGGACTGTCCCAACTGAAGTGCGTTTGAGGTCTGTATAAACAAAATGTATTCGGATCTTTCCTTTTTGCCATATGCACTGTGAATGGTGTTGTACCTAGACATGTTGGAATTACTCATGCTGATATTGGAAGAAAAGATGTGCTAATGTCATGCTATTCCTGCAAAATGGAGTGCCTCCTAATTTCAGACTTCATTATGGCCCTTCTTAGGTTGAAAGCTTCCAAGAAAATCGATTACCAAAGGTGGCCCTATTACTTGGCTACCTTGTTCTTCTCATGTTACACCACTTGATTTCTTCATCCAGGTGTACATAAATGGTGCTGTTCACGTTCCACCAGTGCCCACTACTTGCCAAAACTTGGGAGTATGTGAGCTGTTTCTGTGCTTATGTACACCTGTCATACTTACATATGTGTGGAGTGAACTTACAACAGATACACTCTATGTACCAGCATAATTTTCTAAAAACCAAGGTGCCACCTCAAAATTCTAGGTGCCAGACAGACAACATGCAGCAAGTTCCACACTGAAGTTGCTATGATGATCTGGTGCCTTAGAGTTACACACCCGTGTACCAGGCTACTGACCTCTTCACTAACATCCGTAAAGTGTTACAAGTAGGTCATAACACCTTGTTATGTAGCTTAACACACAATACATTCAGGTTTCACACCTGAGCAATAATACATTCAAATCATCTACATGTCATGTGTTCATTCTGTATATAATTGAAGAATCCTTGGTCTACCTTCTAGCTGTCTGTTATGTACTGGTCAATGCAGGAAATGTGGTTTCAGTACAATACATCAAATTGTCATCATTTTTAAAGAATTATTAAGATAGGGGACACATGAGGAAGAAAGGAAAGAGCTGGCAATAAATCAAAAGGAAAAAATATGGGGAATATAGGAGAATGGACACCATATCAATCAAGCCACATAAAGTAAACAAAGTTGCAAGTAGAGAAAGATATATCATTGATGTTACTTTAGTTAGTATAGATAATTTTTTTTACTACCAATAAGCTAAACAATGACAGAAACAATCTTGTAAGTATCCTAACATACGCTACTTGAAACAGACAACGCAATTCACTTACATCTCTCTCCATGATCATCATAGTTGTATCATGACTATCAGACTGGACCACTGACAGTTGCAACTGCTGAGATTTTGGTTCATTCTCTTCTGCCCAGCTGCAAACAGAAAGTTTTCTCACAGCAAACACAGTCCACATTCATACTGTAATAATCACCCAGGTAGTTCATAAATGCCCCGCCTTTCACGCAACCCAAATATTCACTACTGTGTTCACATGAACCCACCACTGGTCCCCTGTCCTAAAGTATAAGTATTCAGTTCACAACCTCAAATCATATTTCTTCCAGTTTAATTTTAATGTTATCCTCGCAGCTAGTCCTACATCTTCAAAATAGCCCTTCCCTCCAGGTATTCCAACCAAAATCCCATACATATTTTTGATCTCTCCCAAGAATGTTACATGCCCTGTCCATTTCACTGTCTTTTATTTTATAATCCTAATCACATTTCATTACAAGCACAGAATATAAGGCTTCTCATTATGCTACTTTGTCCAACTTTCTATTACATCCCTCCACCTAAAACAAATTTTTCCTAACCCTCCATTCTCACTCCTATCTATGTTATTTCCTTAATATGACAGGCCAAGTTTCATACTCACACAAAAAAGGTAAAATGATAACTAACCTTTAGCAGACTGATTTAAATGCCAATTATATTTTGTGATAGCCTGAGTTTTCCTGGCTTAGTATGGACATTTAAACTGCTACCAAATAACACAAAGAGACCAGCATACCCAAGTAGACACACAGACACCAGCATATGGCATGCTTGGCCATTTACCGGTGCTTCAGAAACCCATATGGTCATTCACGATGACGGAGGTTAATAACCACAAAAATGACACACACACACAGAATGTCATTTGACATTCAGAGGACTGTGCATCATGGTATATTCTTATAATAAAAGCCAAGATGCACTATTTCTCAAATTTATTTTTGATAAAGAACTCCACATGTTTCAGACAGATCTAGTGTCCATCATCAGGAGTCTCAACACTGTTCCATCCTTACCTTGCTAGCAGACAGTTGACATAACTAGCATGACAAATGCCTACTGCTGCGTACAGTGTTGAGACTTCTGATGATGGACAGCAGATTTGTCCGAAACATGCAGAGTTCTTTATCAAAAATAAATTTGAGAGATAGCGCATCTCGGCTTTTATTATAAGAACACAGAATATCCTCTATTAGGCTAAACTGATAGTTTTATGTATTTTAATGTTCATATTATTCAAAGCACTAGTGAGCCTACAGCAATAAATAATTACTACATTTACAACTCTTGTACCTTAAAAGATTAAACATTTGGGGGTAAGGGACAGAACAAAACAAGACAGGCAATGCACATGTGTCACAACATTGTTTTTCTTTGTGTAAACACTCTTGTCATCAAAATGTAATGTGTTCTGTGTATGGTTGAATTAATGTCAGTCAACAATACTGGAACACTGAAAATGTTGCCATGGAAAGGGAACAATGCATACCTTTTGTGCTACTGAGACATATGTTGCTGTCAACAATATAAAATTGTTGAGTGTTTCCAAGAGAATGCCACAGTGAGCTCAATTTGCAATCTTGTTGAGTCATTAAACATTTCACACTGCTGTCAAAAACATAAATTAGTTAGGTCTTCATGTAGAGTGCTTGATATTTTTGTTCGTTTGTAACTGAATTTGGATTTTCTTGAGAACTTTTTAATAAAAACCTGCAAGATCAATTTTGACAAAAACGTGCCTAGTGGGAGCTAATTTGATATATATGGATGGACGAACAGACAGGCATGTCAAAGGCTATTTTCTTTTTGTGACTTGTGCAAATGTGCCTAAAAATATCTAAAATCAATATTTAAGAGATTAAAAATAAAAAACTGTATTATGCATTGATACACACACAATATTTTTGCTGTTAAAATTATATCCACTGAAAAACCAACAAACCTGTCTCCAACAGTGAACTGTACATTACTGCCCAAACTGTGGGTATCATGTGGAAAATCATCATCCAGATCTTGTTTGCCCGTCTCACTGCCTGATGAATCTGCACCTTCCTTCCAATGCAGGCTCTCCAGACACCCTGAAATATGGACATCCCTAAAATCACACCCTCTTTGCTGCATTCAACAAATCCATCCCACCAAATAAGATCTGGGGCTTCCATGGCAAGTAAATGCAATAAAGTGTCCTGAGGAATCTAGCTATGTTGAGATGGAAAACATTTCTAATGCTTCTGAAACTGTTGCTGTCTCCAAAGATTAAATGATTCCCCCTAATGGAGACTGCAACACTTCCCAAAAAGATAACAGTAATTCACACCCTCAACAAAATTTACTATTATTATTACTAATAAGTCACATAATCTCGTAGCAACATATTTTGACTACAGAAAGTCACCCTCAGGCTAAACCTATACCTTCCATCTAGTCGATGTAGACATAATGATCTTGTTCAAAAGATGAGTTCCATATGATGTGACGCAAATCAATATGCTCAAAAAGTTTACTGATATAAACCACAGATTTTATACAGGCTTCATCCTATGAGATTCAAAGTATTTCATCTAAATTCAAATTTTACCAACTGGAAATGATAATCATCGATGTCATCAGTCAATTCATTAAAAAAAACACATATTTTACCAGCAAAGAATGAAAGAATAACCATAAGGGAAGACTTCATATTATAAAATAAAATTTTTAATTACAGCAACACATAATTAATAATAATTTTAAGATGCAACATACTGTGCACAACTTAACACATAAGCAAGAATGAAGGCAATGTATATAATAATAATTATTTTGCAAGGGTGAGACCTCAAACCAATTTGACACGTAACTTTTTACAATTTTATATACTTTAAGTATGTTTACATTTTTATACTTCCTGGTTTAGCCTGCGGAACACTTGCAACAGTCGAAACATGTTGCTAAAGGACGACGTGACTAAATAATAATAATAATAATAATAATAAATAAAAGCAGATAATAGGTGCACACCACTGGGCTGTCTGCGCAAATGCAAATGAACTCTCCACAGATGAAGAATATAATAACAAAGTCAAGAGACAATGGTCTCAAAAAGCCTTGCATGGCCGCCATCCATACGACCTCAGTCAACAATATGTAGACATAGAAGCATCAAACAAATGGCTGACAAACGCGGATTTGTTCGCCGAAACAGACGGCTTTCTAACAGCAATACAGGACCAAGTCATACTAACAAGAAACTACAAGAAATATATTTTGAAGCAGCCAGACACCAAAGACCTATGCAGAAGATGTGGGAAAGAATCGGAGACAATCCAACACATTATTGCAGCATGTGAGCAACTAGCACCTACTGAGTATGTAAAGAGACATGATGGACTAGCCAAAATTATCCATCAGAAACTGGCAGAAGCAGCCGAACTGATTGACAATAAAAGTCCATGTTATAAGTACACACCAGCCAATGTACTGGAGAATGAAAATTTCAACCTGTACTGGAATCGCAGCATACTTATGGACTTATGGACAAAACAATACCTTTTAATCGGCCTGACAAACTTTTATGAATAAGACAAAAAAGAACACCTTTTTGATAGACATAGCTGTCCCAAATACACATAATCTTGCCAAAACAGTAACGGACAAACAAAACAAGTACCAAGAAAAGGCGAATGAAATATGTGCTATGTGGAAGCAAAAAGCAGCACAAGTGATCCTGATAGTAATATCATCGACAGAAGTAATTCCAAAGTCACTATCACAAAGTCTAACAAGACTTAACTTGCACCCGAATACATATATACAACTGCAAAAATCCATAATTCTTGGCACATGTTCAATTGTAAGAAACTTTTTAAACTACAAATAGGACCACCGAGCCTAATCCTGTTGATTAGAACATCCCAGGATAGGTGAATATTTCCCAGCCAAAGATGAGAAGTGAAAAATTCGATGATGATAATAATAATAATAATAGTTGCGTTAAGGATGTGAAGTACTTTTCTTACAGACAGCACAATGAGATCCCCCCCCCCCCAAAAAAAATCCCAAAAGTTACAAATCCATTCCATCTTAAGTTTTCATGTTTTCACCAGGATCGTTGGTCAGTTGGCGGTCTTCTATTGGGCTTAAACGCTATGTGGTAGACGAGGTTATCGGAGAAATGTACTGCCTCCATCTTCAGGGTGACAATCTGGATTGTGTGGATGCTGATAGGGTTGTAAAGAAAGGTGTGGAGTGTTTTGATTACATGGAAAAATTTGCCATATAACCAACACACTCCTTTCTTCCCTACCACTTCAGCATCCACACAATCCAGACAGTCACTCTGAAGATGGAGGCAAGATGTTCCTCCTAAACGTCCATCTACCACATGGCATATAAACCCGAAAGTCTACTAACTGACCATTCCATCTTAACACCGCAGAGAGGCTGTTACGAATCCTTGATGATGGAGGCATTCCAATCCATTCATCATTATTTCATGGCTTCTTACTTCAACTTACACACTCCATAGTGTGCTTCTAAAATCTTTATACATTTGCAAATAATGCTGAACTTCAATAGTCCAACTAAACTGTAACTGGAAGTCAAATTCTGTAAAACTCTGGTAAATATTTTATACCTACTAAAAAAGCATGATTTATAGTCAGAATTAATGTCGTATCTGGACATGTCCATTGTCTAGTAGTTCAAACAGAACACATTTCAGGCACTGAATTTTTTGTATCCTACAGTGAAAACATTTAACACTTAACTGAGTAGGTGCCTTCTGATCTTTTCACCTGTGTGGAATAACGAGAGGCAATTAATAATAGGGATATTACCAAGCTAAAACTTCAGAACAGGAGAAACACTCAAACTAAGAAATTCAGGGCTAATCATGTAATTAAAAGAGAATAATTTTGGATGACAATTGAATCGCATACCTAACCTACTACAGTACTTATACAATATTCTATCAGAGCCAATATACATAATGCCAAGGGTCTACAGAGTAAATTTTATACATCTTGGTGTTCTCTACTAAGTCGAAAATGTTGGTGTGTTTATGTATATATACTACAAATTTGCGACACAATTGGCCCTTAAGGACACACACACACAAATTTAATTCAGTCCATCACTGCCCTTGTAGCATGTGTAACAGCTCTCATAACAATGGCCTTACATACATTGCACAATTGTCAGCCTGTGTGGGACTCAAATACCATCCCTCTGGTGCTTGTTTACTGGACCACAATGACTGTCATAAGGTCAACGTCAACAAACTAATGCAATTTACAAACACTTCACGGCTGCTGATGGTGATGCACATCATAATGGACAATGGAGCAAGGGTGGTTGGTCCTACTCAAGGTTTACTCACTTTGGATTCATACCCATCTCTCCACAACACAGACCTCTACAAAACAATGATAGCTGCCCATGTACTCAACAATTATCCTGCCCATTATGGAATCCTAAGGTTCAATACTATTTCACAACAGCTCATCACCGTTCCCTACCTGAACCAGACGACAGCTGCTAACGTACTAAACCAATATTGTGCCCTTTATGAAAACCTAAGTTTTAATATTATTTCATAATAAATCATTGCTGAACCCTATCTGAAACAGACGACAGCTGCTCATGTACTTAACAAATATCCTGCCCCTTATGGAACCCTAAGTTTCAATGCTATTTCACAACGGCTCACCACTGGACCCTAACTGAATAAGATGAAACCGATGTACATCCTCACAAACTATATCATCAACATGGATTTGAATATAATTATACCATCTATCAATGGTTCTTCCAAACTGTCTGTTCCATTTCAGTTTCTTGATGAAGACTTCATATGTATTTTTATAGTCCACATTCATGCTACATAATCTGCCAACCTCCTACATTATTTTTTCCATCCACTGATATTTCATGAACAGCACAAATCACAAAGCTCCTCACTATACAGTTTTCTTAAGCCTACTGTCATGTCCTGCCTCTTTTGTCCAACTACTCTACTCAGCACCCTGCTTTCAAAAACACTCTCAGTGTGTCTTCTCTTAGGGTGGCAGACAGAGTCATACCCGCAGAAAATAAAAGGTAAAATTACATATTTTAATTTACGCAATTTGCCGGTCAAGACAAACAAATTTAAAAAACAGTGCCCCCCTTCTAAATAAACCTTTCCTTAATATTTGGGTACAAGGAAACTTTACTCATTATATATGCTTCCACCTTAACAAGTCTGTTATTATGCTCTATCACTCACCTGAAATTTATTATCCAGAGACAGAACTGTCTTTAAAAAGAAGAAAAACAAGAAAATTATCCAACCACACAACATACGAGAATGTCAGTAGAAACAACATATAGTTAAAAATATGGACTGATATGAGGTACTGCTTTTGGGGAAAGAACACAATGTTGAGATATTTTAACTCCCTTCTTTAGCACCGATATGATGAGCAGAAATTCAATAAATTATAGTTCATTTCTTCTTGGACATCTGGACCTTTGAAGATGGGACTGCAAAACTGTCCAATGACTCTGGTTAAAAAAACTACCAATCTATGTTGTGCAACATCCCAAAAAAGCAAAGACCTTCGCTACAGTTAAACCTCAACCAAACAGACTCACAGACCAGGTCTGTCAATAGTACTGCTAACATATTCTGAACCATACACAATAATAAAACTAGCAAGGTATGAAGTGGATGCATAACTTACCAATTCTGACATGTTTCCACGCACCTGTTTAATTATCACAAAAATTCTGATCTTTATGGATACAAAAGTACAGGCAATAAAATGTGTGTTTCAGTTTTCTCTATCAAGTTTCACCCAAACACTTTTCTTATCCTCCAATATATTTAGTGAGTCACTCTAAGAAACTGAGCAGACACAAGTTGGTCCTATGTGAACTGTCCATTATTGTAGTCTGATTCTAATCAAGCTGGAATGTTTCTTTAAATTTAATAAAACATCACAAATTAAATTTAATAAAAATCATCTTAGCAGTTCTTGTGTTATTTTTGTGAGGACAGACAAATCTGGTGAAGCTAATGGACATATTGTTGAAACTAGAGATTATGAACATGATACCCAACAGTACATACTTATGCAGTTGTAAAATACAATGATTCAAGACATCTGGAACTCTAAGTAACAAAACATTCCTTCAGCAATTACAATGTATGTGTTAAATACTCTTTGCAAGAGAACATAAAAATTCAGAGTAATCAATCTAAGAATGAAAATATTTTGAAAACTGTGAAAATCTAAACTCTGTATATAATAAAGCGTATAAGAACATAAATCCTGATGGTACGACATGTGTTATAACATCACAGTTTGCAGTAAATCTGTCTATTCAGACAATGTAAGAGTGAATTAAGAGCCATTAACTACCCATTTTTATAAAGTATTACCTGTTGTTACATGGGATAACAGATGTACCTCCAAAATAAGGATAGCACTTTCAGGAAAAAATATAATATATCCATTTCATTCAAAGCATACCTTTGTATGTGCTTATGAACATATATAATTCAACAGCCTGCATGAAACGAAGGCCCATTAGGGGAAAAAATGTGATTATGCTAAACAATATGAAAAGTGGTACTAGAAAATCATGTATTTACAAGCTACACTTGGTGCAAAAAATAAAAGAATACATTAATACTGTCATGACACACTAATGTGTAGTTACAGAGCTAAATACACAGTACAACACTCAGACTACAGATGTTTTAGTACATCATGCTCAAAAGTATGGTAGACAAGAACTGACACCCTAGAGGAAACTGTCACCTTCAACTGCAGAGAATAACAGTGAAGCACACAACTCCAAAATGTTGGTACCTATCTACCAAACTATATAGTGCCACATCCAAGACTCATCTTAAACATCTGTGCCATGTAACCTGAAATCTGATACAGTGTGACAGTTTTGTTTATAAATTGACTATCTCATTTAATTTATGCAATGAAGTCTTCTTAGGTGATGAGCTGTTGGAAAATGTGTTTATTATCCAGCACTTCAGAGACAGATTCCACCAACCCTTGCTGATGGAGGCTGACACATTCTCTGGAACAGTAAATACTACTTTCCATTTTCATATCACTGATCACCCAAGAAAACCACATTACATGCAGTCACCATAAACACTACAAATCTTGCATTTATATTATTTATTTAATGACACTGTTAGTAGTTCAGATAATATAGGGTGATGCAGTACGATAATTAATTAGCAATGAATCCGAATGGATATTGAAGGAAATGGCATAATCTGATATTATACCAGTATTTCCTTGGAAGAAATACACACCTCAGGAGAGCTAAACTCCAAGCCAACATCCGAATGTGGAACCTCCTAAACAAAAAGGGGTGCTACCAACTCAACCACGATACTTGGTGGCATATTGTTGAGTTGTCATAAGGACATCCAACAAACTCAACAAGATCAACAGAGTTTGAAGTACTCACCAATATCTACTTGTGATAATATCTGCTGATGCCAAAGCTGGATAAAACAGAGCCCAGATTTCCGGTCCTCCTAAGCCATCTCATTTCTTAGCAAAAATTTGATTATTTGAATATTTTCAATAATAAATATTTTCCTACATTTTGCTTCTTGTAACAAGCTGTCTGCCAGATAATACTGTAATATATCCTAACACAGTTCCAAGCAAACGGACTCTTCAGCGAAGATGAACTGTTTAAGTAGACCAGCACCTGTACTCAGTTATGTTGAGTTAAAAGGAACTGTGATGTACGGCTGTACAAAAGATGGGAGCATTCATCTTCTAATTCACTAAGCTCACCAACATTACAGACAAAATCAAGACAAATTAACTGATTTACTAACCATGTGACAGAACCAAGGTTACAATATTTTGTGACGTATTGCCTTGTAGTATATGGCAGATGGGTTACAAATATTTCAGAGGAACCAGCTGTCTTTGTCTTCAGGTGGAAGACATACTTATCTACAAAACTACATGGCATCACATCTCAGTTATCTTGACGCTCATCAACGATCCATGTCTTTCTGGACTTCCTGGACCTGAAGGTGGAGGTACTATCGTCCCAAAATGTTGGTTGTTATTTAACATTTGACATGCCTTAAGATCCCAGAACACCTGGTTCTTCATAAAAATTACTGTAAGAACCTCAAACCCCTTTCATACTGACTCGTATAAGAATTCCAAATTTCACATATAATACATATTTTAAATTATAAAATATAAACCAATGAAATGCACATGTCCTAAATCAATACTTTAATTTTTATATTTCTGATGTTTCGAACCCGAGGGTTCTTCTTCAGGAAGACAGTTGTATATACAGTTATGGTATAGTATGTTTTACATTCATCAGTATAAGCAGTCTAGTAGGTAGAAGGGTATCGAACACTCTCTTCTACCTACTAGACTGCTTATACTGATGCATGCAAAACTAAAATATTAATTTTGGAAATGTGCATTTCATTGGTTTAGATTGTGTAATTATATTATAATACATGGCACAAAAAACATACGATACATATTTTAAAGATATGCTGCTTATTGACAAATTATGTTACATAATCTAAAGGTTAATTTGCAAGAGCAATGATTACAATGAACAACTCCAATCTCAGTCTTTTACAATTAGGATGTAATTTACTGCCCTTCTAGGAAAACTAACACTTGCTTAGCTACACAGACAAATTCTCTGCCTTGTATGAAACATAATCCTTCACTAAAATTGGACCCCGTTCTGAACCACAAGAAACAACAGATCCACATGTTCCCACACTGTTTCATTGAAGACATACGTAAGTTTATACTTAATGATTAACCAACAAATGCACAGTCATACAAAGGTCGTTCATAACTGATTGACACTCAGTTCCAACTGATAACTGGCGAGAAATCACACTGTAGCACTTTCAACATACTCCCCATCCCTCTGTGCACCTTTACCATCTATCTGGTAAATTTCTCAGAGCAGAAGTGTACCAGTCTTTGGGGATAATGCACAAAGATTTGCGACACCTCTCTCCAGGTCATTGCTGGTAAGGAATTTTCTCTCGTGGAGTGGTCCCTTCCTTTGGAGAATATAGTGGACGTGGTGTTTGTTTAGTGCGGTTGCTGGATTCTGTGACAAAGACACATAAGGGTGTTGCAGTACACCTCAGTGTTGATTGGTGGCCCTTGTAGATACCAATAAATTAACAGAATGCCCTCCATGTCCCAGAATACCAAGGCTATCTGCATTCCAGCAACAGGAATTCTATCATGTTTCCACCGCACAGACTGCCTTTTCACCTCCAAAGCTTAAAGTGAAACCAGGACTCATCACCAGTATACAGTCTGGCAAACAATTCCTCTTGGTTTTTGTGAAGAGTGAGCAGCTCATGGCAATTCTACAGCATTTTCTCCTTTCATTTGAGCATGAGATCCCTTGGAACCCAGGGTGCATGAAATTTCATCATGAAATGTTCGTGGATTATTGCACAAATTTTTGCATGACAGAGAGATGTTGTCAGCTGTGGTTCATCAATGGTTACATGCCTGTTCTCCATGATGATGCAGGAGACAAGCTCCACAGCTGATGACATACGTGCTCTTGGCAAACAGCCTGGACTGATTCCTTTCTTGACAATTTCATGCCCACTGTTGAAAGTTTCCGCCCAACGAAACACTGTTCTGTGACTTGGGGCAGCTTCTCCAAACATGGCTGCCAGCTGACATACCATTCTTCCACAAGAACCATGTGGTCTATATTTGTCTATGGCATTCACCTTTCACTGTCCATGACAGCACATCACTGATGTAATCGCCCTGCTATGCTGTACTCTGCTATCGTACATTGGGTAAACGTTCAACTACCAATGGCCCCTGACATGCACAATTTTTTAATGGCTACATATCTTTGTTTATATGGTACAATAATGACCATCAATAATTTATGAACAGCCCTCATAAATATGTTCCAACACACATTATCATTCTTCATCAACATATTGAGTCAATCCTGTGACAATCTTTAGGGTGTCTTTTAACAGCAAGCATACACAGCCTATTTTACTGTATTTTAACAATTACATAATTTTATATTTTATGACTGTAATAAGCATTACAGAAAATCAAGCATTAACACCAAGTGGTTTTATAATACATTTTTGTACAATTATTTGTATATTGGTTGTATTCTTGTTATAAGACACCTTGATGATGGTCACAGGAGTGAACAAAACATGTTGGTGAAGAATAATAATAATATGTGATTGAACATATTTATAACTATGCATCTGTCAGTTTATCAAATAAGTATAAAACATTCTTTAATGCTTGGGGGGGGGGGGACAAAGTGGATTTATTGGTTTATCATGTATGCATTGAACATTCTTTAATGCAGGGACAGAGAACACATAAAGTACATATGTATATATGAACCCACTGAACTTTTCCATCAAATATTCCGAACATATCTCATCTCTCCCATTCATACTACATGTGTACCCTCCTCCTCCTCCATCCTTCAGTCACTCTAATTATGTGATGAAAAATAAAAATACAAGTAATCTGTGTTAGAGTACACAGAGTTTCCACATGCAGACAGCCACAAAGTGAACACAAACTATGAACAGCTTTAACAGTGTGTTTTATCTAACCATAATATCTGGTGAACAGCATAATTACCAAGCTCTTCATCATGCAACTTTTTCCAGCCTCCTGTTACTGAACACGTTAACAAATAAACAAATCCTAAATTCTCTTTTTTTTTAATATACAGCCATCTTTTCTGATATAACTAATTTAATCATTCCTCCTTACTGACACACCTGGACTGTTACATATTACAAAAACTGCAAACTAACAATAAGTTAAGGATAATGTAGGCCGAACACAACTAGTTTATTAGCAGGGTGTTAATGAAACAACATGTTTCGGCCTACTCGGAGGCCATCATCAGGTTTACAATGTTGGCTCTAAGAGACAAATATTATTATTATTTGTCTCTTAGAGCCAACATTTTAAACCCAATGATGGCCTCCCGGTAGGCCAAAACATGTTGTTTCATTAACACCCTGCTAATAAACTAGTCATGTTCGGCCTACATTATCCTTAACTTATTGTTACATACACAATGGGGATGCCTCAACCTAAGACTGTTAACTAACAGTATCTCTCTAGTTATAAGGCAAAGGAGAAAGATAACAATGTCCTTGTGTTCACGTACACACCATACTATACAGACATACTGGCACAGTAGAGGTACACCTTCATGCATTCTTAAACCACCGCACTAGATGAAAGAGAATGACAAGCTGTATGCACTAAATACTTTTTCCTCCAGGAAACTCCCCTATTATCCATTGGATTGGAGGCTCAGCAGACCTTAGGGCTGGTGAGAACTCGTGAAGATGACAAAAATCTCTGCCCCTGCCATGGCCTCCTGTCATCCAGCCCACAAAACAGACACTATGCTAACAAATTTTACAGACTACCACTAGCAATTCTGAATTTTTATGGTACAAATAATAACTTATGTTCCAGTAGTTTTGCACTTGCTTTGTAATTCTTTTATGAAGGAGATCATGATGCAAGCATATACCCAGGACAATGTCCACTGCCTGCAGTTGAAATTACATCCACAATGGATGGCAGGCTGCTATATCTCCATTTTCAGTCACAAAGGAAGATGGGCATGTTAACCCTTTCAGAGCCATGGCACATCTGCACATTTCCTAGGAGCTCCTGAAAGATTACTGAATAATTTCTTGTTAACTCATGTTATAACATTCCTGCTTGTCTCTTGGGTAATCATATAGCACACTTTAAAAGCCAAAACTAATACCACCTCTTGGCCAGCCCTTAGAACTCTCTGTGATGAAATAATACTAAATCCATTAAGATAACTTACAATGACAATCACTTTTGTAGCACAGCACTGTAAAAATACCTGACCTGATACAGTCAATGCACTACATAAATACTTGATTGCAAAAAGGTTGAAAAAGTTTAATAATATCAATTACAGACAATGGGGAACATCTATGGAACACCTTACTCCATTTATACTGTAGTTTTCTAGGTTAACACCATGTACTTTGGCAGACAGGTACCCAAGTTTTAGAAAATCTGTTACATTCATCATCGACCATGAAGACTGAAGCAGCAGGTTCCTCACATTCAAAGGTGCATGGTGTCATAACCCAGAAGATTACCATCTAAATTTTCACCACCAATAAAGCCTCCAATATCATCCTTACATGACAATGCCAGGCCAGTGTCATACACCTTAGGACTATGCAAGGAAAATTAGCTTCAACTACAAACAACAAATAGCCCTACTAGCACACCATCATTCAATCAAACAAGCAATTCAGAGATGAATATGTCAAATGCTTAAAAAGGAATGTAAAGCTAAAATACACACAACATCAGGGAATGGTGAAAAGAAGGAAGAACGCAAATAAAAACAAATCACAGCAAAATGCAGATAATCCGAAACACCAAAAAAAAAGAGGACATAATGGAATTACCGTGTCCATCAATTATTATGGACATGGTGGTAAAATCAGTATATGCTGTCATTAAATTGAAAAAAAACAGGGACGGAAAACAAGGTAGTGCATTTGCAAAGCAAGGGTGTTATTACCTGGTGCTGAATAAATGCATACCCAAGAAAGAAAATGAACCTGCTCGTCAAGGTTTGTGAGCAAGAAGGGATACTGCAATCACCTCACAGAGATGGACAAATGACAGTAACCTTTATATGAAAATAGGAAAGCAAAAAGTTTCTAAAAATAGAAATACAACTACAACATCAGTACTGAGATTGCAGTCTCCAGTAATGTGATGCCATTCTGGCTGGAAGGTAAACAAAACCATTTGAGAGGAATCTGCTGCTTCCATATTCATGGTACCATTTTCTTGCACCCTGGAAATGGAAGTAGTAAATTCCCCCAGAATGCTAATACCTCTCCACCCAACTATACCTCATTATATCTCAGAACACTATAATGTCAATACTGACAACTGTGAGAAATTATAAAGCTCAAAACATGCATTCATGCAGTTAGTGTCAAAATAGCTGACACTAGCTGCATGAATGCTGTCATATAATTTGAATTACTTTGTAAGCTATTATATTTTAGTCAGTTATAAATTTTGGTGTAGAGCTCCCTGAAGATGGCATAAATGATACCAAAACATGAAGAAGCAATACAGCATAAAACATCACATTGTGTTGCATCATCTAGAAAAACATAAGACAAAATAAAAGCTTACCGAGTTTTTAGGTTTCCACAGCGGCGTAGCTGAGACACCAATTTGTCTGGGATATGATGCCACATCACTGGATAATTTGTTCCTGATGTTTCCAGACAACGTAGTTGTCTTGAATCATCTGGGAAATAACTACCCAGAGACAAGGTGTCATTTCCAAGAACAGATGCACAAGATTACCGAGCATAAAATGTGTGATTTATTGTTTCTACAAGGGTGTTTGAAACATACTGTGATATAATAATTATTTAGTTAGTTATGTTTAATATGTGTGTGGAAACACAGGTTTTCACAGACACTGCGAATGTTGTTACTGTTCTAATTTAACCAAAACTATTGTGTGTCTATGAACTGTAGTAGAACCCTCCCACACAACAGTTCATGAAAATCCATTCAGCATTTCTTATGTTCTTACACCTTGACATATGGACAGACAGACAAAAAGAATTTTGTAACTACTGCTGCAAATTTTTGTTTCAATGTCCCAAAAGAGAAATAACTATTTTTGCAACTGTAATATTCATAATTACCATCTTTCACAATATTTATTCTGATACCAGATGCAATTATCAGCTGCAGTAAATTATTCAGTTCAACACTCTAGGCTTGTGAATTTTTCCAATTTTACAGCATGTGTTCTGAAGACATACCTCCATCCAACGATTACTACAGACACACTTATTGTAATTTATGCATACATACATATATATATATATATATATTTAGTGTGTTTACTGCACTATTAACTTGCTTTTATAGAATCCAGAATACAGACAAAATACCACAATTTATTCTTCCACCTACGTTAGAGCTGACCCTTGCTCTGAAATGTTTCTTACCCACACCATGTAACCAAAAATTAAATATGCCATCTACAGCAGATAATTTGCCCTACACCTTACATTTTGGTGCATTCGGAAAATCCACACTCTACTGCAAAGGCTGGATGTCAGCTCAGAAAAAATATTAGTATAATTCATAAAAAATAACAAAAATTGCAGATCACAGTACAAAAGCAGCAACCAAACTGTCCTTGGTCATTACACTTCATCACATTTAAAAATACATGGAAATTAGGTCTGACATTGGTCGCTTGTGTCAAAATGCAACACACACCTACAGGAAACTTCAAGCACAAAAACCTTCTCATGCAATCACCATATCTTGATTCTGAGACTTATTTATTGCCTTAATCAATGGGGTTGACCACATGCAGGTTTCTGAAATGCATTTCAGCTCAACCACAATGTGGGTGATTGTCTGGGAAGACTTTTGTCCATACAATCTCCAAGAAAGCTTCAATTCTTATATAATATACATACTGTTCCTCACTTAATAACTGTTTTATCAGGATATGGGTTGGTAATTTATGGTGGTTCCTACCTTAAAATTATATACATAGGTCATGCTCATAGTCTTCTTTTGGGTTTCTGCACCGTGTAGTGGTTGGAAGTTTCACCTGAACCACATTTAGTCACCCTGATGATGGAGGCAGTACATTCCTCTGAAATGTGAGAACCTTCAACCACTGTCTGGTGCAGAAACCCCCCCCCCCCCAAGAAAAGACCAGCAATGATCAACAACCACTGTGAAAACCTAAACACTAAGTTCTTCCAATTAAGGTCATTTTGTAATTTTGTAATTTTTATATATATATTTTGTCATAAGTACAATACTTGAGCCCAGAGGTCACTTCAAACAAGACATTAAAAAAAGTGGGTCATATAATTCTGGGGTGCAACAGACTGTCTGCAATAAGATTAACAGAATTTCATATACAGCTCTGTTTCTAAGTACCTTAATATATATCTTTGATCAAGATTACAATCCTCTGTGATATGACACTGCATAGTTTGGTAGATAGGCACTGTTCTGGTGGTAGTGGATACCTCCATGCTTGTGGCAGAAGACTCACTCTCACATTTCTATTCTAAGTTGCAACCAGCAGGTTACTGTATTAATGGGTACCTACCAACCACATGGCATCATATTCCAGAAGACTGTAATCTTAATACTCGCCATCATGAGAACCTTGAATCTCATTTCAGGTTGGTTATTTTGTGAAAAAAAAAATTCACCCTAAAATTATAACAGAAAAAATAAGTATCATGTCCACTTCTCCATTCTATAAACAAATTTGAAGGAGAAAAATACAAAGGTCTTCTTACAGACACTAAGAAATTCATAAATTATAAAGTAATATACTAAGAAATAATTTAAATAAAATATGTATTGCCATATGTGTCCCTTAAAAATTTTCAAGCAAAATGAGTCACCTAACAAAAGAATTCACTGTGTATTTCATACACAGCTACCAAGAAATTTCACATATCAGCCATATTATTCACCTCTTAGATTACAGTAAACTCTTATTTTCATGATCATCAGTTTAAGTCCTTAGGGCACAACAGTAACATAAAGTCTCAGTTCTGCCCACACAGTATATTCATGAGTTCTGTGAGATTCTCTGAATAAATTCTCATTTCCCTGATCTGCATAAAGTGACTAGCCTTTGTGACTGAGACACAACATGTGTGCTGTGAGGCACGAAACGAATGTTGGCATACAATTCAGATTAATTTTAGGCTTCAAAGGCTAACATGTTCTCTTGCAAAACAGAACCCTACCTTCATTATACTGAATGCAGTTAATAATTAACAACTGGGACTTCAGACTAACAAGCACTAAACTAACTCATTCCTACACATAACTAAATGACATCAACATACTTATAAAAAATGACACAGTATGGTGAAACAGGCTTCTTTGCAGAAGGAAGAACCCTGACTGGTAGTTCTAAGAGTTTATTATTTAGCATCTAGTATTAGCCTTACTATTTTACATTTCTTTCAGTTTCCTAATCTAGGCATTGCATTTGTAAATTATACCTTTTTACAAAAACTTGAAATACTGTACTGTGAGCAGTGATGCCCATGTGTTTATTTATTTACTGAACAGAGCAACCAGTTTCAGACTATGCAAATTGTAGCAGATGTAGAAGGAAGTGATCATGGTCTATTTCCATGTACTATCCAGCTACTTACCCCAAAAATACAAGTCATAAGCATTACTTCTTCAGGAAACTCGCTCATTTTTTCCAGTGGTGGTGTGTGTGTGTGTGTGTGTGTGCGTGCGCGCGCGCGTGTGTGTGTAGGTGATGTGTGTGTAATGGCCAAAATGTTTTATTTCTGGCAGAAAATAAAAAAGCTATTCTTAAAAATAAATTAATAGTATAATTAGAAACCATCACATGTTGTGTACTGATATACTTAATGTGTTTAATACAGAATGTTGAACACAGTGTTAAGAATGCCACCCTCTCCCTATTAATATCTCGATTATTGACATAAGCTGGGGTCCACAAATTTCCCAAAATGTAGCAGCCACCTAAAAATTCTAGGCACTTGAGACATGAGACCTTTTCCATAATCAGGACCCACAAATATTAGGCACCACAATAAAAAATTAGTTGCTCTGGCCACCTTGCACCTGGGATTTGTGTGCCCCTGTATGAGAAACCACCTACTTTTTCCAGGACAACAAGAACCAACATGATTTTTCCCACTTACCACACATCCATTACCCTAATATAATCTTACTGAAAAATATTTTTATCAAAACAAACCCTTAAATTAAAGACTGATTATCAATGGTGTGTTAAGACAAGAGTTTACTGCAGTCACTCGCATATCCATGAATACGGTAGATATGTGTAATCAAAACAGTATTTATGAGTAAATAACATGCTCTGCTATACTACATGGTAACTTACAAAGCTGCATACAACACACCTGGTATAAACAATTACTGCTCTAAAGAATACAATTAACATGCAACTACATAATTAAAGCCAATCATCTGGGGTTGTGCCAATAAACTATTACAATTAAAATTAAACTTTACACTAGTTAAACTACTGATTATGTGTGCTACAGCACAGTAATAATTTATGAACTGTCTTTGGTCCAAAAACTTTAAACAGGATTTGATATACACATTTCTCAAATGTAACCTGCTCTCAGTTCCTTCGTGAATGTAATTTTAATTTGTCACCTTTGTTCGAAAGATTCGAATTTTTATGCATGTATATATAAGTATTCAATGCATATCTTATCAGTGTATCAACAGCTCAGGAAAGATTACAGACCATTTAAAAAGTGTGACCTTTCCCAGACCAGTATAAAAACGTGATCTATGGGACAATTTACTAGGGACAAACAACCCATATTTTACTACTTCAATATATCACATATTGTTATCTTAAAACTTCAGCTTCATTACCAAGAAAAAATTGTACATTATTAGATAATTCTACTTTTGGCACAGAGTAACACTTTAAGTGATTGGGAATACTGAATATATCTATACATTTTGGACACACAGTAATGAACATTTATACTCTGCATTAGGTCAGGTGACTTCAGGTAACAGTTTACAGTAAAACTCAAGTAACCTCTACTATATATTTTACATTTACTCCCTTTTCATGGCCTAGGTAGGCCAAAATATGTAGCAGCAATATGAACATTATGTTTCTTCTCTGTAACACATTGCATTCTGTGTACCATGTTTGTTGTTACTGCACAATTAAAACTGTCAAATTACTTTTAGCAGCCTTGTATTTTCAGTGACCATAAGACACTAGTTTCAGATGTAAATAATTACTTTAAAACAAACTACTCCAGAGTTGAAAGCAAAATAAAGAAAACCTAACAGACAGCATAACATTTGAAATCAAGCAATTAAGACAGTGAAATCTACTAAAAATTCTGAACAATTTTGATCAATGCACAACCCCATTATAAACAATATTAATGGATAATGCACTAAGTTAAACATATCATACAAATGAGCATTTTATTTCTTGTTATTTTAAAAATATGAATATTTTCCTTCAACATCTTCACACAACTTCTAACGTCTTTCAGACATGACCAGCCACTCTGTCCCAATAGCCATACCATATCTCTGTGATGTTTTGAACCATCAGCTTAAAGAGTGTACTACTACTTTCTACTGTAAACACATGGAAGCCCTATTCTCTGCTGTGGTTCTTCTTTGACTGCAGTACTGTCAAAACCCTATATAGTGCCCCCTGATACAGTGTTACCCTCACCCATGAAAGTGTGTGAATAAAAATTCCCAATTGTACAGTATTTTTATTACTGCCACCCTCAATATACTGCCAGAAATTACAATGAACAAAGAGAGGTGCCAGACTGGGGTTTGATTGTATATATTCTATTTATGCAATATACCAAACAACAGGATCTAAAAATTTGGTAACACTGCTGCAGCAGGGACTTGCTGCCAGTTAGATGTGGTGTCAAGGGCAGATGGTACAATTTAAAGTAATCTTCAAGTGTTCAATATTTCCTTACTTTTAACATCCATAACTGTACTTGGCACGCGCATTAAATATTCACAGATATGTACATCTAAGAATGTGTGTCATAGACCAATACTACAGCATGCACAATGTGCACCTGTAACTACACATAAGACAGAAATTAAATGGTCTCAGATAGATATAACATATTCACTGAAGTACCAAAAACTTCGGTTACCTCAAGTCTGTGCTACATTTGGACCTTCAGATGTACATTTCCCAAACATGAAAGCAAATTATGATATGATAAGTATCAGGTGCTATGAAACATTTACGAAAGTTACATTTTGTTTGTGGTAAAATGTCAACCATTTAAGTGACTCTTTTAGAATGTGTCCATCATGCCAGTTTATAAAACCACCACATTTTGCAGATTGATTCTCTTTCCTTTGTCAAGGGAAAAGATTTGACATAAGAGTTTAGTAAAGAAAGAAAGAAAGAAAGAAAGAAAGAAAGAAAGAAAAAATAAAATAAAATAAAATAAAAGCCAAGCCATGGTATCAAGGTCAATAAATGAAAAGCCAAAAGGACACAAACAGAAAAAACAAAATTATTTTTGTTGGTGACAGCCATGCAAGGGGTTGTGCAAAAAGAGAGAGAGAGAGAGAGAGAAGAAGAAGAAGAACAATCAGTATAAAGTAACAGGATACATGAAACCTGGTGTAGGTGTGGTATTATTAATGGATACAGTAAAGTATGAAATCAGCAAATTTACTAAAGAAGATATGCTAATATTCTGGGGATGGGCAAATTATATTGCTCACAATGCTTCTTCAAAAGGACTTAATCAAAGTTCAAACACTGATGGAAAATCAACACACTAATATCATCATAATAAATGTCCCCCTTAGATTTGAGAGGAATGATTTTTCAATTGTTAATGAAGAGCATTATTTATGAAACTGAACAAATTAGTTGAAAAGTTTAAGAATATAAATGTGTTGAGTGTGGCACTATCAAGGAAATACTTTACAAGATATGGGATCCACATGAAGAACACGGGTAAAGAGAACATAGTTAATCGACTGGCAGATAGAATAATGTCAATTAAATGTAAGCATGAAACAGTTAAAATGATAAATTTAACACGGAAAGACAACTTGGCTATGGATGCAAAGGTACCGCAGGTGTTCGACACCCCAACCGTAAGTACCATGGGCAACAAGTAAGAAAAGGAGTAGCCATCTACCGAAGAGGCAAAGGAAATTCCCAGAGATGACAAGTAAGGAAATGTTGTGGATGTAGTACTGAATTTCGGTAAAAGTGAAAGTTATGCAAGTACACACTGCCTAGTGATATAGCACCAAAACATACAAAGTTTAAATTTAAAAAAATTCTCAAAGAAGAATACTACAATCCCCAATTACATGCATTGGTTAACATCACATGAAAAAACACGAGTTATCAATTTGATCTGTTCCACATTCCGTGTATTAATTAGATACATAAAATTTATTAAATACCAACAAACACATTATGTAACCTACACCATCACTCACCAATCAGAATCATAAGCCTACTATGTACATCATTCCTCATAATCATACTAAAGAAACCATTCTTAACTTCTAAAATCATATGCATCACTGTTTTACCAATTAACTGGAATTTTAACCAAAACCATAAGATTTTAACTCTGGAGTGATCACAACACAATATAAATATATTTGTATTCTTGCACTTATCACCCTGAAGCCTAAGCATAATGATGGTCACTATATAATAAAATTACATCATAAAACCAAAGTGCAACTGTTGGTCTTTAATAAATTTCATATATTAGTTATCAAAATTCTCTAATTCCGGCTTCTGCAAGTTAGCAACAGGTTATGGTTGTAAAAGGCACTTGAAGGTGTATGTATTTTAGTTAGGGATCATATATTACATCAAGTCATAATTTTACATAAGTAAAGAAAAACCTTTGAAATATGTGCAGTTAAACTGGAAATAAATTCAACTAAACTAATCATATTATGCCCATACAGAGCTCCGTCTGGTAATCTAAATAATTTTTTTGATCTTTCAGATGATACATTCAAACAACTGGAACCGAAATCTGTGGAACAATTATTCTGTGGTGATAAAAATATATATTATTTTATAGAAAATCACAAACAGGAACAGCTTCAGTCTTTGATGAATACATATAATCTAATTCAAGTAATTGAATTTCCAACTAGATATGCAAAACCAAAGATTAACTGATAACATAGTTTTGGATATGAGGAGGCAAGGTACTTATACAGCTTATCCTGTGAAGAATGTACTTTCATATCATGATGGAAAATTCTGATACTGAGTAATCTGTAAATTCAATCTCAAAACATTATTTATATAATTAAATTAAGAATTATCAATACTGAAACAATCACTAATTTTCAGTCACTTTTAGAGCAGGAGACATGGGATGCTGTATACAAAGCTGATAATGTTAATAGCAAGTTTAGCTTATTTCTCAAAACCTTTTTTAACTATTTACGAGAACAGTTTCCCAATTGTCTGTAAAAGATATGAGAAAACCAATAATAACAGCTGGATAACAAAAGGCATTAGAATATCTTGTAACATGAAAGGAGCCTTTATGTTCTACACAGAGAAACAGATAATTATATAATAAAGGAATATTACAAAAAATATTGTGCCATTTTAGGGAAAGTAATAAAAGAGGCTATGACATTATATTATTATAAATGATAAATAAATCTGAATGTAAAAAGAAGACAACTAGGAAAATAATTAAAAAAGAAACTGGTAAAACACAAGTATTAGAAATACATTTTAAATTAAATTTTGGAAGAAAGAACACAAAGAATCAGAATGAAGTAGCCTATGCCTGCAATATACTTTTCTTGTCACTTGCTGAAAATCTAATGACAGACCATTCTAATCATTACAAAGTTATTAAATTTTTAAATAAATTGACAATATACACATTATAGCGGAAATGAAATCAGTACCTACAAAATAAATAGAAAAAATAAGTACAATGAAATCCTTTTAATCAAAAAATTCTGCTGGACATGAAGGAATTTCTGGCAGGCTTCTAAAACTCAGTGAACATATAATCAGTAAACCATTCAGCCATATATGTAACTCTTCATGAAATGTGGTATTTATCCTGACAGGATCAAGTACTCAATTGTTAAGCCAATACACAAAAAAGGTGACAAAACTAATATGACAAACTACAGATCAATCTCATTATTGACCACATTTTCAAAAATATTAGAAACAGTTATGTATAATAGGCTAAATTAACATTTTATGAGTAAACAGTATTTTGATACATGGACAATTTGGCTTTAGCAAGACAGTACTATAGAAAATGCACCTTTTACATTAACAAACAATATTTTAACTGCTCTTAATGAATGAAAACAGATAGTAGGTAATTTTTTTTTTTTGGTGATTTGGCTAAAGTGTTTGCTTGTGTAATAATGAAATTCTTTTAGAAGAATTAATTTATTACAGTATATGTGGAATAACTAGTCATTGCTTTAGATATTATTTTAACAGAAGGAAAACAGAAAGTTGAAATACTGCATAAGGAGTTGGGAAAGTTGTCTTCAAACTGGGAAATAACAAAATATGGTGCTCCTGAAGGATCAATTTTGGGTCTTCTGTTTTTCCTCTTACATTCTAATGATCTTCCACTTAGGATAAATACAGCTTCCAAACCACTGCTATATGAAGATGACACAAGTGTACTACTTGCAAATAACAGCCTACATGATCTGCAAATAAAGTCAGCAACTGTACTGTATTCTGTGAGTCAATGGTTTACAGTGAATCGGTTGTCACTAAATTAAGATAAGACAGGAGCAATTAAACTTGACTTCAATCATTAAAAAATGAATCATTCCAGTTTCTTATAAAAAAAACTTATTAAGGAAGTAATAAATACAAAATTCCTTGGCTTTGTAATAGACAAACATATTGTAGCCTAACATTTTTTATATATTTGTTTTTTAGGTTTGCTGGCATCGGTTACGGACAGTTCATAGCCATTAAGTTTTGGGTCTGATCTGTCAACATATATTCAGAACTGCTGGTGATAGGTAGGAGGGGAGAGATTTAAGCGGCGAAACGGTTGGGAGCTGATAACGGACGCTAGCAGTCCAGTGCAAAAGCGGTCGCGTACAAGTGTGGTGTAAGTGGGAGTAAAGAGAAGTGATTGTGTCAGTTTCCTATAAATGATCTAGTTGTTTAACTGGATATAGCACTCCATTATTTTATATCAAGAACAAAATGAATAAACAAAACATAAGTAAAAAGAAAATCACTAAAACTAAACGTGATTCGGTGAACGACACCCGTCTCCCGGTAAGAGGATCACCTACCATACTGAGCACGTCGGGACGTACAAGTTAAAAAGGGTGATTATGTAGAATATGAATTGGAAGAACCATACTGTGCACATATTGCCAAAATTAAGCAGTGCATGCCACACAATTAGACATATGTATAATTTTAGTAATACAGAAACTATCAAAATGATTTATCACGCACAACTTTGTTCAATAATGAAGTATGACATAGTATTTTTGAGTAATTCTACAGACATTAAAGGGTCTTTCAATTGCAAAAGAAAACTATGAGATTTATGATGGGGTTTAATTCTAGGAGTTCAATTTTAAGCTCATGGTTCCGTGCATCATAATTCAGTGTTAATAAAAATCCAACTAGATGCAACAGTATGCAGATATTTATTTACTGCAAAGTCACTCTAAATGTTTCGGGTGTCACAGCACCCAATATCAGGAGTACTAAATACTGTAACCGCAGCCTCCAGTACAGGTCATAATATCGGTACAGCTACTTCCCTCCAACATGGCCGGATCAGGCCACTTTGGAGGGAAGTAGTTGTACCAATATTATTACCCGTACCGAAGGCTGCGGTTACAGTTTTTAGTACTCCTGATGATGGGTGCTGTGACACCCGAAACATGTAGAGTGACTTTGCAGTAAATAAATATCTGCATACTGTTGCATCTGGTTGGATTTTTATTAACA
>Ga0136643_10000986_pt1 | contig 33550 bp, 36 predicted proteins | sample TergutLab28metaG_FD_96883 | JGI IMG/M metagenome (GOLD analysis project Ga0136643, IMG submission 96883) | Labiotermes labralis P1 segment gut microbial communities from Petit-Saut dam, French Guiana - Lab288 P1 (version 3) (version 3) | ecosystem: Host-associated > Arthropoda: Insects >...
GTGAAAGAACAAGCATAAAAGGAGGAAAAAGGATGTCAAAAAAGAACACAAACCAAGCAACCAATGATGTTGATAATAATGTTACAAACGACGTAACCAATGATACGGGCGGCAAGAAGAAAAAGGCAAAGAAGGTTTATTAAAAAACGAACCGACCCTTATGGTCGGTTTTTTATTGCACCTGCCACGCTGACAGCAAATTTTGCATTGTTTTGGGGATGTCCATTTCATAGACTTCTTGCAAGACGGCGGAGTTTAAAACATCGTCCACACAGCCTGCGGCGGCAATGCGCCCGTCATTCATTAGCATTATATCATCCGTCAGATACCGCGCCAAATTTATGTCATGCAGCACCCCTATTATAGTCTTATTTTCGGTGGCTGCCCAATTTTTAAGATGGTCAATTAGCGAGAATTGATGCTTTAAATCAAGGTGGTTAGTAGGTTCGTCAAGCAGTATTACATCGGGGTTTTGTGCCATTGTACGTGCCAAAAAAACCCTTTGCAACTGCCCGCCCGAAAGGGTGTTTATCATTTTTTCGCTAATATTATCAAGGCTTAATGTGTGCAGGCACATTTCCACTATTTTTTTGTCCGCCTCGCTTGGAGAGGACAAAAAGCCGCTTATGTGGTGATATCGTCCCATCATCACCGTGTCGTACACGCTGTAACCAAAGCTAATTTCTTGCAGTTGCCCTAGCATTGCCAGCTTGCCCGCCATTTGCCTTGGCTTCATGCCCGCAATATTAATGCCGCCAACACAAATTTCGCCACTATATTTGATAAGCCCCGCAATAGCCCGCAAAAGTGTGGTTTTGCCGCAGCCGTTCGGGCCTATTATTGCCAAAGTTTTACCCTGCGCCATTTCAAAAGAAACGCCCTTTATTACGTCAGCACCGCCGTAGCCTGCGGTTAAATTACAAACTTTGAGCATTATAAATCCACCATTTTTTAAATTAATTTTTTCAAACCGCCAACTATTATATCACATTGAACCTTAAAGTCTTTCAGTTTTTGTTGATATTGAGGTGTCGCCATATTGTATGGTTTTTTATTCAAAATTTTGTGGTCTATTCCTACCACGGGAATTTTTTCAATTTCTGATATTTGTGCTAACTGGTTATAGTCAGGAATATTTGCTATTCGGTATGGGACGCATCCATCAAAAATATTCAAAAACTCATTTGGTGTCAGAGCCATTCCAAAACTATTTAAGTCTTCTGCCAATTCAATAGCACATTTATTCAAATCATTCAATCTTTCCTCAAAACGTATTGCTGATTTTGTTTTATCTTCACCCGCTCTTGAATAAGGTCTGTAGTTTTGACAAACTATGCCCAACATTTTGGGAAGCGGCTTCGACTTCCTATTAAAAACTTCAAATCCAGAAAGTTTTCTATTCCAATCTCTAAAAATCTCACTCAAATTCATCAACGCTTGACGACTAAAAATACTTGGATTTACAGGAACAATGAAATAGTCAGATAGCATCAAAAATAATTGATTTGTAGCCGAAAGTGCAGGTGATAAATCAATTATTACACAGTCAACATCCTTGGTTAATTCCTGCAATGCCTCATATGTCGATTTTGGTATGTGAGACATACCAGGAACATTAGCTACAGAGAGTGCAATGCTGCTTTCTAGTTCTGCAAACCTAATAAATCCAGCTAATAATTGCAGGTTTTCGTTTTTAATATATGTGTCAATTCGGGGTTTTTCCATGCCTAAAACAGGCAAGATGTAAGGCGAAAAATAGTTGTAAACATTGTTTTGCAAGAAAAAATCAGGACTATAATTATCAATAAGTCTTATTTGGTCGTCGCCATATAGATAATGGTCGTCAACAGTAATCTCAGTTAAATTACATTGAGGGTCAGCATCTATCATCAACACACGCTTACCCGCACTCGCTAACCCCCAAGCAACATTATAGGATAGTGTCGTTTTGCCCACTCCGCCCTTGTGATTGAAAAAAGTTATTATTTTCGCCATGGTCGATAGCTCCTCCCAAATATACTGTATATATTATAGTCTAATCCAGAAAAAAAGTCAATTGGATTATTTCCTATTTTTCAAATAGATAAAGGCAAAAAACGGCGCACCTATTAGGGCGGTTATTACGCCTATTGGGATTTCGGTTGGGGGGGATATTGAGCGGGCTATTGTGTCTGCCGCCACCATAAAAGTGCCGCCAAAGATGGCTGAAAGAGGGATGAGCAGTTTGTGCCTTGCGCCAAAAATGCGGCGTACAATATGGGGGGCAATGAGGTCAACAAAGCCTATAATGCCCACAAAGGCTATTGTAGAGCCTGTTAGGGATGCGGCGAGGATAAGCAGAACCCATTTTGTGCGTGACATATTTACACCTATGGTTTTTGCTGTTTCTTCACCAAATGTCATTATGTCCATTTCTTTGTGGTAGCGGACAACCGCCAGCACACCAAGGACTAAAATGGGCGTTAAAATTGCGATGGGCAGCCAGCCTTGCCCTGAAAAAGAGCCTAGTTGCCAAAAAATTAGGCGTTGTAGGGAGTCCCTATTCATTGTTATTAGCAATGTGGTTATTGCGTTTACAAAAAGGGATGCAACCATTCCCAAAAGTATTATTGTGTTGTTTTGCAGTGAGCCTTTGTCCATTTTTGAGGCAATGGCAATAACCAGCACCATGGTTGCCATTGCAAAGGCAAAACCCACGGCAGGCATTGTGAATACGGGCAAAAAAGATATGCCAAGCATTATAACCAAAGCCGCACCAAGGGACGCACCGCTTGAAACCCCCAGCGTAAAGGATGATGCCAAGGGATTGCGAAGCACGGACTGCATAACAGCACCTGAAACGCTTAAAGCAGCCCCAGCCACAAAAGCGAGCAAAACCCGAGGTAAGCGTACATTCCATATTATTGCGGTGTTTGTGGCGGACACATTATCTGCGCCGTCTATGCCAAAAAGCCTATATCCTATTATGCGCAAAATTTCTAATGGGTTGACAAAAACACTGCCTATCCCCACCGCCAAAATCAAAATTGCGGCGACAATGGCGGCAGATAGCAGTATTCTTTTTTTTGCATTTTTTTTAATTGTGCAACGCATTAAAAATCTGCTCCAAACCATTTGCAATATTGTGCGATTGGCGGCTTGTTGCATTTGTTTCCACAAGATGCAGGCGACCCGTTTGCACCGCATAAAGGGCGTGCCAGCCTGCACGGTTTTCCATACCGCCCAAAACATCGTCTGATGCCCAGCCTGTGTTTGCAATAATAACATCGGGGTTTAGCGCAAGCACAGCTTCATCCGCTACCTGTATCCATCCAAACTCGCTTGCAAAAACATTTATGCCGCCGGCCAACTCAATAAGCTCGTTAAGCCACGTGCCTTGCCCAAGAGTAAACATTGGTGCGGGGTCAATTTCAAAATAGACCGTAACGGACTCAAGGTCATTGGCTTTTGCAACAATATTCTCAATGCCGGCTTCGGTTTGGGCAACAAGCTGTGCGGCGGCGGCACTGGCATTTAACGCCTCGCCTATTGTCGTAATATCCGCCATAATATCTTCTATGGATGTAGCTGATTGTATGTATATCACCTCTGTCATGTCATACATAATTGCAAGCGGGCTGTTGCCCCAAAAAAAATCCATTACAATAATGATGTCGGGTTGTAAGGCTATTAATGCTTCCATATCAAGTCCAAACATGCTGAATTGCGGCAAATTTTGCGCTACATTCGGCACGTCGTGCGACTCGTCGTCAATGGCAATGATGTTTTGAGCTAGTCCCAAGGCTTCGATAATTTCTGTGTTTGATGCCCCAAGGGATACTATACGAAGGCTTGTGTCTTCGATATTTTCGTTGTTTTGTGCATTTACATAGCCGTTTTCATAACCGTTTTCGTGGTCGTTTCCTGTTCTTCCACATGCTGCCAAAAATATTGCTGTTAAAATTAGAATTGGTAGTAGCTTTTTCATTTGTTTTCCTCCTGATGTTAAGTGGCAGGCGGCAGGTTGCCGCCCCTACAATTAAAAAATCCCAAACGGAGGTTTGGGAGGTGTCAAAATCACGATAGAATTGCCTAGCGGCTAGTATCATCCCTCCTCTATATCCATGTAGAGTTACAAGGTTTTTAAAGCATTTGAATATTCCGACTAAAGTCTAATAAGACCAACACGGCTGCAGGACAGTTTGGGACTTTCACCCAATTCCTCAACATGCTTTATATTATTTAGTTGTACATCCATTATACAGCACGAAAAAACTCTTGTCAATAGGCATTGCATTTTTTTGCGGATTGTGATAAAATATTGGGATAAAGTTTGGGGAGGAAAATTTGATGAGACGTTTTGTAAGAAATTTTGCAATAGCTGTTTTTGCCGCTGTAATTGTCTTTGGAATTGATATTGCTTACGCAAATGCAAATAATGTCGGCGACATTGTGGGGCAGGTGCTGCATACAGACATACGTGTGACCATTGAGGATGTCCCTATAATGGGCTATAATTTTAATGCACAAACTTTTGTTGTGGTGAGGGATTTGGAGGCGCACGGCTTCACTGTTTCTTTTAACGAGCAAACAAGGCGGGTGGATATTGCCCGCGGTGCAAGCATTGCCCAGCCCCGATATGTTCCGCAAAACCTGCATCCCGTGGGAAGTGTGGCTTTTAATGTTCTGCATACAGACATTGTAACTTATGTTGCGGGGCAGCGTGTTGACAGTTTTAATATTGACGGCGCGACTGTTGTACGTATTACGGATATAGCAAATGCCGCAGGAGCTAACTTGCAATGGCACGAAAATACCCGTTTGGTAGCGGTGAATTTTCCAGCAGAGCCAATCGACCCTAGGGCTTTTGAGCAAGCCATTTTTAACATGATTAATGCTGAAAGGACAGCAAATGGTCTGTCTGCCCTTGTTTGGAACGAAGAAATTGCACAAAGAGTACATGCCAGAATAGAAAGCGGCATGGTGGCAGGCTCATCAAGCAATTTGCATATTGAACGTAACCACAATTTTAGATTTGGTGATATTACGCCGGAACTTATGTTTGAGGAAATTGTGTCAAATGACCGTTTTCAGGGTTTTATATTAAACCCTTACTTGGCAGGGGTTGGTGTTGCTTATAACGAAGTTTTTCAGCTTTTTGGTATACACGACCATTTTGGTGTGCTTGGTATTTATTTTATCACCCACGCAGGGGAAGTTGCCGCCAGTATAAACCCGTTTTTAATTAATAACATGATAGATGCCGGGCAGTTGCCGCAATCGCAAATTACACTAAACACAACAAGGGTAGCAACACCTGCAGAGCGTGCCGCATGGATTGCAGAATATTGGGCTTTGGGCGGCGCAAATGCTTTTGAACATGAGGTGTCAAGGCTTGTTAGTGAAGTTCGTGTGGCGCACGGTTTAAGCCCCGTAGAATTTTGCCCCATATTAAGCATGGCGGCAAGGTACTACACACAAATTTTAATACATTTGAACTACCGCACAAACCAAAGTGCAGGCACAGCCCATACGCAAGGCCCTTACACAACATCCGTAAACACGGCAAGGGCAATGGGGGCAACCCTTCGCTGGGGCGGCAATGCCTTCACCCCGGGGCGGCACACTCCGCAAGCTGTTGTGGACGGCTGGATGAATTCACCGGGGCACGCAAGATATATCCTTGACCCCGAACACCGTTTTGTGGGCATGGGTATGTCTTTAAACGAAGCAGGCACGCCGTGGCAGTATATGTTTATGTCCAATGCCCCGTCAATGCCTTAATTAAGCGAATAATTTGAATAGGAGATAATAACAATGGCAAAAGGTGATAAAAACGTAGAAATGATAACAAGCAGGGATGTGGACTTTGCGCAATGGTACACAGATGTGGTAAAAAAGGCTGGCTTGGTGGAATATAGCTCTGTTAAGGGCTGTGTTATTTTGCTGCCTTATGGATACGCAATATGGGAAATGATAAAGACGGAGCTTGATGCCCGCTTTAAAGCAGTTGGTAATGAGAATGTGTATTTTCCAATGTTTATTCCTGAAAGTTTGTTGCAGCGTGAAAAAGACCACATAGAGGGCTTTGCGCCAGAGGTGGCGTGGGTAACCCACGGCGGGGATGAGGAGCTTGAAGAGCGTCTTTGCATCCGCCCTACTTCCGAGGTGCTGTTTTGCGAGTATTTTGCAAATGCAATACAGTCGCATAGGGATTTGCCAAAAAAGTTTAACCAATGGTGCAGTGTTGTGCGTTGGGAAAAATCCACCCGTCCATTTTTGCGTACCCGTGAATTTATGTGGCAAGAGGGGCATACGGCACACGCAACCGCCGAAGAAGCCGATGCATTCACCCTTATGATGCTCCATCTTTACGCAGATTTTGCTGAAAATTATTTGGCACTGCCTGTGTTGCGTGGGCGCAAAACCGAAAAGGAAAAATTTGCAGGAGCAAAGGAAACCTTGACAATAGAAAGCATGATGCATGACGGCAAAGCATTGCAAACAGCCACCAGCCACAATTTTGGCAGTGACTTCGCAAAGGCTTTTGACATCACTTATACCGACAAAGAAAATAAATTACAACATATTCATCAAACATCTTGGGGGCTTTCTACCCGCTTAATTGGCGGCATTATAATGGCACATGGGGATGACAACGGACTTGTGCTGCCACCAAAAATTGCCCCGATACAGGTGGTTATAATACCCATTGCTTCCCATAAAGAAGGTGTGCTTGACAAGGCGTACGAGCTTGAAAACACGCTTTCCCGCCATTTCCGTGTTAAACTTGACGTGTCCGACCGTACCCCGGGTTGGAAATATGCAGAATATGAAATGAAAGGCGTGCCTATCCGCCTTGAAATTGGACCAAAAGACATTGAAAAAGGGCAATGCGTACTTGTGCTTCGTGATAATGGCGAGAAAATTGTAGCTTCTTTGGACAATTTGGTGGAGGAAGTGCAAATGCGTTTGTACACCATTCACAAAGCCATTTACGAAAAAGCCCGCAAAAACCGTGAAAACCGCACCAACACGGCATTTAGCATAGACGAGTTGCGTGAAAAATTGGACACAGCCGCAGGTTTTGTAAAAGCAATGTGGTGCGGCGAGCGTGCCTGCGAGGATGCGGTGAAAGAGCAAGCCACAGCAACAAGCCGCCTAATGCCGTTTGTCAGCGAAAATATTGGCGACACCTGCTTTGTGTGCGGCAAGCCGTCCGACACTTTGGTTGTTTGGGGCAGAGCCTATTAAAACGGGGGGATTGCATGAAACCCTTGAAACCTTTAAAACCCTTTGTTCGTGAGTTTTTAGACGAATTTGTTAGACGCTTTACAAGGCTTGGCATTGATGCCGAAGCCTTGGTTTTGTTTGGTTCACAGGCTCGTGGGGAAGCCAAGCTGTCGTCTGATATTGACATTGCCGTTTTGGCTACAGAGCTTTCCCCCACCCAAAGAGGTGCGTTACGTGGGCTTGGTGAAGAAATTGACGACAGATTGACAGTAAACCTTTTTTTCACTACCAAACAGGCTTTGATTGAAGCAGAGGGCGTTTTTGATACGAACAAATATATTCGTGATGAAGGGGTGGTATTGTGGCAACGATAGGTTATTTTGAGTATTCTAAACGAGATTTTGAGTATGCCGTGGGCAATCTTTCTCTTGGCTTTTACGACCCATGCGGAAGGTTTTGTCAACAAAGCGTGGAAAAGCGCATGAAACATTACATCGAGCAAAACGGAGATGCCAGCGACTTTGGATTTTTTACCACTCACAATCTTGGTAGGTTGTATGACAGAATTTGTCAAATAGCTGGTCAAAAAAATGACAAAGCCGTACGAGGCGACTTGTCAAAATTAACGGATTATTATTTTGATACAAATTACCCAAAGGCAATGAATATAGAGCTAACGCAAGAAATGGCGCAAGAGGCGGTTGATATTGCCGCATATGTTAATGAATGGATTGATGGATTGTGATTATAAGACTTGAACAGCCGGTGGATTATAGGGCGGTTGAGGAGCTTACTCGTGCCGCCTTTGACACCCCCGCAAGGATAGAGCGTTCGCAAATTGGTTGCCCGCTTGAGCACTATATGGTGCATTGTTTGCGACAAAAAGACGGAATAATGGAACTTAGTTTTGTTGCAGAGCTGGATGGTCGTATTGTAGGGCATATTATTTACAGCCATGCCCATATTTTACAGGATGACGGTTCTAGAATTGATGTGTTAGATTTTGGCCCTATTAGTGTGCTGCCTAGTATGCAGAAAATGGGCATTGGCGGGGCATTGCTGCGCCATTCTATTGACTGTGCAAAACAGCTTGGCTATGGTGCAATTTTCTTTTTTGGACATCCCGAATATTATCCTAAATTCGGGTTTGTGGAGGCAAAGGAATTTGGCACAACAGACAGCGGCGGCAATAACTACCCCGCTTTTATGGGTATGGAGCTTGTGAAGGGGTATCTTGCGGATGTGTGCGGCAAATTCATCGAAGCGGATATTTACAATACCGAATTAAATCGTGATGCGGCGAAAGAATTTGATAAAGAGTTTTGTAGGGGTGGACTAGCGCACGAAGTGCGCAAGTAGCCGCCTTTTATTGTGTTGGTTGATAACTTTATTTTGAGTAATTGATGGATATTGTAAAAAGCAGGCTTGTGCGGGCGGTTAAAAACCGCCCCTACGTTTTGCGGCAGATGGTGGATGATTTGTAGGGGCGGCTTGTAGCCGCCCTCTATGTTTTTGGTTTGAAGGTGTGTTTTACAAGACGTAAACTCCAGCGGGCGGTTGGTAACCGCCCCTACGTTGGGTACACAATGGTTGAACGTGTTGTTGTATACTTTGTAGCCGCATTTTTTGTTTAGCTGCGAGTGATGCGTTTTTTAGTAAAAATTAGTGCTGCCGTGCAGCATATTAATACGGCGATGCTTATAAATTGGGATGTTGATATGCCAAAAATTGACCCTCTTTGTGCGTCGCCACGTAAAAATTCAAGGGCAAAGCGGCCTATTGCGTACGGCATGGCGTAAAAGCAAATTAAATGCACGGGATGCCTTTCTTTTTTTGAATACGCCCAAATTGCGGCGAAAATTGCGAAATTTAGTGCGGATTCGTAAAGTTGTACTGGTATAAAGGGTGTGTCATTTGGTGCTATGGGCGAATTTGTAAAGGCAAGCCCTAGGGTGCTATGCTCTATGCCATAACAACACCCTACGGCAAAACAGCCAAGGCGCATTATGCCGTGAGCCAAAGGAAAAACGGGAATTACAAACCGAAAAATATTTTTGATGTCTTGTTTCATAAATTTTGCGTATATTGCCACTGCCAAAAGCGTGCCAAAAAGCCCGCCATAAAAAATCATGCCGCCAAAAAGCAGGGAAAGAGTGTCCCCAAAACTTCCCCCCGTGTGCTCTATAATATTAGACAAATGGGGCAACTGCACCAAGGCATACAAAAGAGAGCCGCCTAAAAAAATGCCGCCCCCTGCAAATGTTGTTACAAGCAAGATGTCAGATAATGTTAAATTGTATTTTTTTGCACGCAAGCTGGCTGTTGCCGCGGCTATTACCAAGGCGGCAATGCCTATAATGCCGTATGTAGAAAATGACTGCCCGAAAATTTCAAGATAAGGCAGCATTTTTTACCACCAAAAATAAAATGGTCTAAAACAAGCAAGCGAGCTGCTGCACGCCACAAAAAACGAAAAGCCAATCGCAAGTGCAATTATGGAGCATACCAAACCTGCCGTACCCATGCCGCTTTTGTTCCCATTTCTTTTTGCCATTGCCGCCAAAACAACGCCGGGAATTGCTAAAAACAAAGAAAGCGGTGTATAGCTAACTACCAATGCGACAATACCTAGCACCATGGATGTCAAAGCAAGGCTTTGACCTGGTTGTTCTGCCGACGGTGTGGGTGTGAGGTGGTGATGCGGCATATGTGGTGCGTTAGTTTGCGGGTTGTTTGCGGGTTGTTTGCCGCAATTTGCGCAAAAGGCTGCATTTTGCTCTAATTGTTGACCGCAAGCACTGCAAAAATTCATAGTTAGCCCTCCTTAAAGTTGTTGTAATTGTTATTTTATATTGAAAAATGCGAGTTGTCAATACGGATTTTGTAGGGGCGACTTGTAGTCGCCCGTTGGAGCTTACAATTTGACAAATATGCCCCCTATCCGAAGCATGTCGGGCGGTTAAAAACCGCCCCTACGAGAGCGTTGTTTTGTATAGTTTTGTTATGGGGTGGCGTGTTTGGGCATCTACGAAAATGTGTTGCCCTGAGGGTAGGATGGCGGCTTCGTTGCGGCGAATTTTTCTGTTTAGGGCGGTTTCGGCTTGGTTTATTGCGTGGGTATGTTGCTGTTTGGTGGCTATTTTCAGAAAAGGCGGCATGTTTACTCCTTTTACCATTTCCATCCAGTCTATTATCATATGCTCCATTAAGGCATCTTTTGCCACGCCGTCAAGGGCTTTGCAAAAATTAAATATTTTTTCGGCATAGGCTTCCAAAGCCATGCCCTTTTTTTGAAAGCTCTCACCCATGCGGCGAAAAAAGGCAAAGGGCGAAAGTCCACCTGCCCCCATGGCATAACCTATTGTGCGCAAAAAATGGCTTTTGTTTTGGGTGTTTTGCAGGGCATCTTCGGTTAGGTACAGGGTGTTTAAGTCTGCCTCGCTCATCCACGGGCTTTTTATTATTTGATACGGCGGGTGTGCGTCAAAAATAATTTCGGGATGATTTTTGCGGAGGGCGGAGCCGTGCAGCATTTTTAGAAAGCCCAGTTGGAGTTTATGGGGTGCTAGGTCAAATGCCGAATTAAAGCTATTTTCAAATTCTGTCAGCGTTTCGTTTGGCAGTCCCGCAATAAGGTCAAGATGGATGTGTATGTTACCTGCCGCAAGCAGACGGCGGATGTTTTTTGCCACTTTTTCAAGGTTAGTTTTTCGGGTGGATGCCGAAAGGGCTGGGGCAAAAAAGCTCTGTATGCCTGCTTCTATTTGAAAAAGCCCCGAGGGGGCTGTGGCAAGCAGGCTAAGTGTAGCATCATCAAACAAATCTGCGGCGACCTCAAAATGAAAGCATTTGTCGCTGTTAAGCCCCATTATATATTCTATAAGCTCGTACGCCCGTGCTGCATTACAGTTAAATGTGCGGTCTACAAATTTTATCACCCGCACATTTGCTTTGGAAAGTTTTGCCAGTTGCCCCTTTGCGGTTTCGATGTCAAAAAACCGCACGGGGTCGTCGCCTGAAAGGCAGTAAGCGCAGGAGAAAGGGCATCCTCGTGAGGTTTCTATATAGGCTATTTTGCCGGTTAGGGCTGTTAAATACTCATCTGTGAAAGGGTCAATTTGGGTGTCGCAGTCGGGATGCGGGATGCGTGATGCAGCGTCCCCTACGATGTAGGCGGGGAGGGTTTTTTCGCCTTCGCCGTTTAGGACTGCGTCTGCGCCGTTTTGCAACCAAAAATTTGCGTTATGCTCTGCTTCAGGGCCGCCTAGGACTATTTTTGTGTTTGGTAGTTTTTTGCGTATTTCTTCCAATATATATGGTAGTTTTTTTGCGTTCCAGATGTAGGTGGGGATTGCGACGATGTCGGGAGCTGGCGACCAATGGTCGCCCCTACAAATTTCGTCTATGGTTTGGTTTATGTTTGCTTCTATTACTTTTACGTTATGGGTGTGGCTGCAGAATTTTTTGACGGCGGCGGATAGCACCCATGCGGCTAGGCATGAGTGGATGTATTTTGAGTTTATTGCTAGGATTATTACTTTTTTCATATGTTCTCCAAAATGCAAACGGGCGAGCATTGCTCGCCCCTACGATGACTGTTGAAATTAGTGTTTGTTGCCGCAGTTTGCGCAAAAGGCTTGTTGACCCGGGGTGTATGAAAGCCCGCAACCTGCGCAGTTTTTTTCGTTGCCTGTTGGCAGTTTGTTGCCGCAGTCGGCGCAAAATACGTCAGTACCAAGGGCGTATGCCTTGCCGCATGACGAGCAAAACGCCTCTGGACCCGCATCTTCTACTAATTTTTCTAAAAGCTGAATTTCTTCGTCATAACGGCTTGCTATTTCGGCAATTTTTGCCATTTTTTCTTTTTGGTCTGTTTTGTATTCATCAATTATTGTGAAGCGGGAAGCCAGTGTGTCCATTGACGCATTTCCGCCTGTGTGCAAGTCGTAGGCGGACTTGCCAATATCGTGGAAGTCTTTGTCAATTTTTGCTTGCACTGCGTCAATGTCGTTTTGCACCGCCTGTGTAAGAGCCTGTTTTTTGTCTTTAAGGTCGGCTATGTCGCTTTTTACCTTTGCAAGATTGCTCATTTTGTCGCCTCCCCTATTTAGTTGTTAAGCTCGCTCTTTTTTAAGAATGTTAGTACAAAGCCGCCTATTGACACAAGCAAGGACGCAATGGCAAAGAAAGATGGGCGGGCAGAAGTAAGAGCTCCGCCGAACCAAGCGCCAATGTCGCTTCCGTTTGCAAGTATGTAAATAATGAAAACTATTGTCATCAAAGCCGAAAGACCAAAGCCGGCCAAAGCGGCATTTACAGTATGTTGGTGCTTTTGGCTTGATAAAAGCATGAAGGCAGCCAAAGCCGCAACGGATATAATACCAACAACAAGTTGAATTGTAGCAACAGTGTTTAAACCGCGAATGGGTGCTATTGCATCACGTCTGTTTTGAATTGTGTTGGGGTTTGTTTGGTTTTGCTCCCAAGCGTTGTGTTCACGCATTACGGGGCTTGAAAAGCTGTGGGGGTAAAAACGCACTCTTTCTGCATTAGGCATGATGCGGTCTTGGGCAAAAGTGAGCCATGCACTAAATGTTAATGCCGCCAATACAACAGCAAGAGCCATAATTAAACCTTTTGCCATGCCAGCATTTAAACCGCCGGCCAAATTTTTAATTTTGTCAACGGCTGGATTTGGGTTTGCTGTTACGCCGCCTGCTTGCGGGGCGGGCTGTGGTGCTGGTGCGCTTGCCGTGCCTTCTGTTTTGTTGCCGCATTTGGCACAAAATGCCACATTGGGCTCTAATTGCGTGCCGCAAGAATTACAAAAACTCATAATATCCTCTCCTAATAAAGTAAATATTTTATTCTAGCAAATATTGTACCACATGCCCATTGATTTTGCAATAGGGTAATGGTAAAATGTATAAGATGGAGCTTCTTGCCATCTACCACGAAAGGATGATAATATTGAACAACCTAACAATGCTAACAGATTTTTATCAAATAACAATGATGCAGGGGTATTTTTTGTCGGGGCGCAGTGAGGACCCTTCAGTTTTTGAAATGTTTATCCGTCAAAATCCCGATGGCGGGGGGTTTAGCGTTTTTGCAGGGCTTGAACAATTTGCAGAGTATATTGAAAATTTGCGCTTTAATGAAGCAGACATTGCGTATTTGCGTGGTTTGGGGCTGTTTGATGAGCGTTTTTTGGAGTATTTGCGTGGTTTTAAGTTTACGGGCGACATTTATGCAATGCGTGAGGGCAGTGTGTTTTTTCCTCACGAGCCCGTTGTGGTGGTAAAAGCCCCCATGGCGCAGGCCAATTTTATAGAAACCGCCCTGCTTAATATTTTAAACCACCAAAGCCTTATTGCTACAAAGGCGGCAAGGGTGAATTATGCCGCTGGCGGTAATGTTTTAGAGTTTGGGGCAAGGCGGGCGCAAGGACCTGATGCGGCAGTATACGGTGCAAGGGCGGCTGTTATTGGCGGCTGTGTTGCCACAAGCAATGTAATTTGTGCAAAGGAATTTGACGTAGCCCCGCGCGGCACACATTCCCATTCATGGGTAATGTCTTTTGACAGCGAACTTGAAGCCTTTCGGGCATATTCCGATGCCTTTGAGGACAAATGTGTACTGCTTGTAGATACTTATGACACAATATTAAGCGGTATGCCTAATGCCGTCACTGTTTTTAACGAAAGACGCAAGGCGGGCAATTTGCCGCCCAATTACGGCATACGTTTGGACAGCGGGGATTTTGCCTACCTTTCAAAGGTGGCACGCAAAATGCTTGATGATGCGGGCTTTGAGGATGCTTACATTACGATAACAGGGGATTTGGACGAATATTTGATACAAGAATTAAAACTGCAAGGTGCTAGGGTTGATTATTGGGGGGTTGGCACAAGACTTATTACTTCCAAAGACGCACCAAGCATGGGCGGTGTGTACAAGCTGGCGGCATTTGACCAAGGCGGCGGCATGTTGCCAAAAATTAAGTTAAGCGAAAACCCTGAAAAAGTAACGACCCCGGGGGTTAAGAAGCTGTGGCGCATTTATGATACGAAAAATGGCATGATGAAGGCTGATTATATCACGCTTGAACACGAGGAAATGGACACAGGGGCTGACCTTACGCTGTTTGACCCAAAAGCCCCTTGGAAGAAAATGCATTTAAAGGCTTTTGAGTATACCGCCCGCCAGATGCTTGAACCCATTTTTAAAGATGGGGTTAAGGTTTTTGAAAGTCCACCTGTTGCAGATATTGCGAAATATTGTGCAAAAGAGCAAGCCACGCTTTGGGAGGAATACCGCCGTTTGGTAAACCCCCATATAATGCCTGTTGATTTGTCGCAAAAGCTGTATGACTTAAAACAGCAAATGATTTGGGATGCAAGACATCCATAGCTATTGGTGCTGTACAAAAATGCAAAAATGTGTTGACATACGTTTGCCTATGTGATAGTATTATAGTATAGGCACAGTAGATGCCAGTTTTGAACACATTTCCCCACTGATTTTCATGTGGATGAGAAAACCCCGAAGTGTTGGCTTCAGGGTTTTTGCCTTTGTAGGGGCGGTTTTTAACCGCCCGCTAATTTTCGGTTAGGGTGCGCATTTGGTAAATCGTAAGCATGGAGGGCGGTTAAAAACCGCCCCTACAAACATGCGATTAAATGTTAGTGTCGCATATGCTATACTTATATCATGGATACTTATGCATGATAGGGGGAGCGCATGTGAACGAAAAGGCTTTTATGAAAACGCCAAAGATATTATATTGGGGCGAACGGTATAAAACATTAAGCAACGACGCAAAGACGCTGTACGTAATGATGTTGGATAGGTTAAGTTTAAGCGAAGCGAATAATTATAGGGATGAACACGGTGCGGTGTTCATTTTTTTTACTATTGAAACCATAATGAAACTTTTGAGATGCGGCGAGAGCAAAGCTGTGAAATTGCGAAAGGAGTTGAACAAAGAGGGGCTTATACGCATCAAAAGACAAGGCCTTAATAAGCCCGACATGATATATGTGGAAAACATTGTGGAAAACTTTACGGAGCAATCAAAAACAACACTCCAAACCATTCATAATAAACACTCTGGTGCGTTTAAAAGCAATGCTATGGAGCAGTTAAAAACAACGGCTAATAAGACTTATATAAATAAGACTGATAATAATAAGACTACGCCTAAACGGCGTTTTCAAAATTTTAAGGGTGAGGAACTTGACCATGAAAAACTGGAAAGGCTTGAGAGGGAGTATCTTGACAGAAGGTTTGGTAGTGTGGTAGAATGAAGAAATGAATTAGGAATTAGGAATTAGGAATTAGGAATGAGGAATTAGGTTGCGCAAGTTTTTGGGGTTTTGTTGCTTGGCTATTATAATTGTTTCGGTGTTTGGGGTTTTGGCGGCGGCTGAGCCTTTGGTTCATGCGCAAAGCTATGTTTTGATAGAGGCTGACAGCGGGCGGGTTTTGAGTGCAAATAACGAGCATGTCCGCATGTTTCCCGCCGCTACAACCATGATTATGACGGCTATTTTGGCATACGAGCATTTGGACATGGATGCAATATATATCGCAGGTCAAGAAATTACGCAAGTTCCCTTTGGTGCGGCAATAAACAACCATCATGCGGGGGATGCAATACTTGGTATAAACCTTATACGAGGTATGATTGTTGGGGCTGGCATTGACACATCCAATATTGTAGTGCTTCATGTTGCCCGCTTTGTTTCAGGGGATGCGGACATGGGCTTTGCCGCAGCGCAGACCTTTTTTGCAAATTTAATGAATACCCGAGCTGCCGAGCTTGGGGCGTTAAACACCCGTTTTATAAATGCCCATGGATTCCATCACGCCAACCATCAAACCACGGCTTACGACCTTGCTGTGATAGCCCGTCATGCCCTGTCTATGCCCACTTTGGCGGGTATTTTTGCATTGCCTGCTTGGTCTGGGGCGTTGGCGGGTACAAACAATGCCGCAGAGCTTCCCGCCCACATTGCGGCACTTAATCCCAATTTAACAAACCGCAACTGGAACAGCCAAAACGAGCTTTTGCGGGCTGGCACTAATTTTTATGCAGGTGCAAATGGACTTCGCACGGGGTTTACAAATTTTGCGGGCGAAACCCTTGTGGCAAGTGCAATGCAAGACGGCATAACGCTTATCTCCGTAACAATGAACTCGCCTGTTATTGACGATGCTCCCACACGCTGGCAGGATGCCCGCAACCTCTTTGACTACGGCTTTGAAAATTTTGCAATGCGCACTTTGACGGCGGGCATTTCGCAAATATATATTGAAAACCCCCGCCTTGGCGAAGACCCTTTTTTGGAGGTATATCTTGCCCAGCCCGAATTTACCCGCTTTTTATCACAAGCAGAGCTTGAGCGTGTTGTGGCCAAGGTAAGCTGGCTTGATGATGCGGCTTTTTGGCAAGGGGACGAATACGAGGATGTGAACGAGGGTGCGTGGCTTGTAATGCCGCCCATCGAACAAGACCAAATAATTGGGCATGTGGCATACATCCTTGACGGCGAGGTGCTTGAAACCACCGCAATACACGCCGCACGTGAGGTACTGCCTCGCACCACCGCAAGCGACATAGACCACCACAGAACATGGTTTATAAACTTTTTCTTTTCCCGCTCGTCAATACCTTACTGGATTTCCGCAATATCTGTAGGCGGATTGCTCACTATTGCGGGCATTATTCTTCGTAATAAGGCACGGGAGAAGAAGAAGCATCAGAAATATAAATTTAGGAAGTGAGGTTTTTGATATGGCAGTGAAAACCATACACAGAAATGAATTACCCGAACTGATTTATAAAATTTTTAACGCAGATGAGGTTGTTGTTGAACAAGTGGGTGAAGAAATGCGCATTGTGCCAAAAGCGAAAAGCGAAATTAACGCAAGCGGATTGTTGGGAATTGCAAAAGATAGCAAGTTTACTGTAAGTGCTCTATTTGCACAAAAACGCATTGATAAAGCACAAGAAGACGAAGTCTTAAAAGGGCGGTATAAAGAATGACGAATTTTGTTCTTGATGCTTGCGCTGTTGTTGCTTTGTTAAAAAATGAAGACGGCGGTGCTGTTGTAGAAAGTCTGCTGATACATGCCTCAGATGAAAAAGCAGACGTATTCATGCATAGAGCAAATCTTATTGAAGTGTACTATGGATTTTTGCGGGAAGATGGCAAAAAGATTGCAAAGAGCTATGTCAAAGCTATTGAAAACAGCCGTATAAATATTATCGACAATATCTCTCAAAAACTTATGTTTAAAGCTGGCGAGTTGAAGACTGACTATAAGTTATCTTTTGCTGACACTTTCGCAGTTGCTCTTGCTATGGAGATGGATGCATCATTAGTAACGTCAGACCACCACGAAATGGATGTTTTAGATAACAATAACGTTGTGTCGATACTATGGATAAGATAGGAGAATAAATTATGAAAGTAATATTACTGCAAGACGTAAAAGGTGTAGGAAAAAAAGACCAAATTATTGATGCTGCGGACGGCTATGTGCGCAATTTTTTGTTGCCGAAAAAGCTGGCTGTGGTGGCGGACAAGCAAAGCCTTGCGGGGTTAGAGCGCAAGCTGGCGGGCGAAGCCGCAGGACGTGCAAAGGATTTGGAAGACGCACAGGCGTTAAAGGCAGAGATTGAAGGCAAGGTCGTTACCCTTGCCCTTAAAACGGGAGGCGGGGATAAATTGTTTGGCTCTGTTACCAACAAAGAAATTGCAGAGGCACTTTTGGGTGCAGGCATTGATATTGACCGCAAAAAAATAACCATACCTGATGCAATTAAAACTTTGGGCGAACACAGTGCGGTGGCTCGTCTACACACGGACGTGACGGCAAAAATTTCGCTGGTTATTAAGTCAAAGATAAATTAAATTTGGGAGGAGCAAGCAAATGAGAGGCAGAAATTTATTATTGATAGTAACATCTATCGTGATGATTCTTTTAGGGGGATATGCATTAGTAGTAGATTTGCTTGATATTTCAAACCCAGAGCAAGGCTTTAGGATTATTAGCTCATTAGCAGCATCTGCTATTTGTGTATTTGCTGGTTTCTTTGGTGTTTTATCTAAATCAAAAAAAGGAATTTTGATTGTAGGTATTTTACTTTCATTGGTTACAATTATTGATGTCGTGATTGGTATTGGCTTCTTTGATATGGGCCTTTTTCATCTCACACTTTTAATTTGGCCAGTTTTGTATTTATTGGGCTGGCACGTATCAGATAGAAAATAAGTATTGGCAGCGTTATTTTGTGCCCCTTGCATCATAAATCATATTTGGAAAGTGAAATAATATGGAAAATATTACAAACGAAAACCTTAAAATGCCTAGGGATGATGCCGCAGAGCTTGCTGTTATCAGCTCTATGATATTTGACAATGAGGCATTGATTGTTGGTGCGGAAAATTTGCGCACAGAGGATTTTTACAGGCTGGATTACCGTTTGGTTTTTCAGTCGCTTATGGACCTTTACAACACGGGCAGACCCGTGGATATTATCACGCTTAAAGACAATTTGGAAACCCGTGGGAATTTTGATAAAGTCGGCGGTTCGGTGGCTTTGGGGGCTATTGCTTCTGATGTGTCTACGTCTGTTCATATAAAACAATACTTGCGCATTGTGCAAGACAAGTCCACATTACGCAAGCTAATTAACGCCGCCGCAATAATGCAAGAGGACAGCTTTGCAGGCATAAAGTCCACAGACGCTATTTTAGACAATGCCGAGGCTATTTTGTTTGCCATTGGGCAAAAGCGCAACATGCAGGGCTTTGTACACATTAATGATGCCCTGCTGACCGCCATGGATATAATAGAAAAAGCCTATGCACAAGGCTCGGCTGTAACGGGGCTTTCGTCAGGTTTTACCGACCTTGACACAATGACGGCGGGTTTTCATCCATCCGACCTTATATTAATAGCCGCACGCCCATCCATGGGCAAAACCGCCCTTGCGCTGAATATGATTGCAAATGCCGCAATTAAAAATAACGCACCATGCGCCATTTTTTCATTAGAAATGAGCAAAGAGTCGCTGGCAAGCCGCTTGCTTTCTTCTGAAAGCCGAGTAAATGCGAACAAACTACGCACAGGGCAGCTTGACCCAAAAGATTGGGACGACCTTGCCGCAGCAACATCAAAAATATCCTCTGCCCCCATATATATTGACGACACGCCCGGCATTACCGTGGCACAAATGCGCTCAAAATGCCGCAAATTAAAGACGGAGCATGGGCTTGACCTTATTATTGTGGACTATCTCCAGCTTATGAGCGGAGGCGAAAATAGAAACCAAAACCGCCAGCAGGAAATTTCTGACATATCACGCAATCTTAAAGCCTTGGCAAGGGAGATGAATGCCCCTGTAATTGCCCTGTCCCAGCTTTCCCGTGCGCCCGAAGCACGAAGCGACCGCCGCCCCATCCTTTCCGACCTTCGTGAGTCGGGGGCGATAGAGCAAGATGCCGACTTGGTATGTTTTATTTATCGTGATGAATACTATAACAAAGACACGGAAGAACCGGGCGTGGCAGAGGTTATTGTAGCAAAGCAAAGAAATGGTGCGACTGGTACTATAAAACTTATGTATAAATCCGACCAAGTGCGCTTTGAGAATTATGCGAATTTTTCGCCGTATTGATTATGGGCAAACTACAGCGCAAACCAAACAGAATACCCGAATATGACTATTCGCAAGTAGGGGCGTATTTCGTGACCATCTGCACCAGTGATATGTCACACCTATTCGGAAAAATCGTAGGGGCGGCCGTCCCCGGCCGCCCACATACCGTCTTGTCAAACACAGGAAAAATAATCGAAAACGCAATTAATTATTACAACGAGAATTTAAATGGTATTTCATTTGATGTTTTTGTCATTATGCCGAATCATATTCATGCTATAATCAGCATTAACCATGAAGAAGCTCCTGCGGGCGGCCGAGGACGTCCGCCCCTACAACGGGTTGTTGGTAACTTGAAGGCTTTTGTGTCAAAGCAGGTTGGGTTTTCACCTTGGCAAAAGGGTTTTCACGACCACATTATACGCAATGATAGAGCATATCAAAAGATTTGGGAGTATATTGAGAATAATCCTTATACTTGGGTTGAGGATAGGTATTATAGCAAGGAGGAAACGCCATGAGAAACGATAACGAAAACAGCGCAGACCGTCTGCGCCGCAGGCTGCAAGAGCGCAACGACCGTGTAAACAAACAAAAGCCAAAATTAAGCCCATTTACGCTTGTGTCAATTTTAATAGTGCTTGTTATTTTGTTTATAGTGAGGGGAAATATGTAAGGGCGAACCTATCAGTTCGCCCGTTTTTGTGCTTAAATTTAGTTGGTTGAAAGCAGAGCGTGAGGGTTCATAGCCGTGCCGTCTTGCCTTACGGCAAAGCCTACGTGATACCCTAGTGCCGCAGTGAAAATACTTGGGCTGCCAACACTGCCTATAATTTGCCCGCGGTTTACTACATCACCAACAGCAATAGCTACGTCATCAGCCAGCTGTTTGTATGTAGTAAGCCAGCCATTGCCATGGTCTATTACTACGGTTTGCCCGTGGCGGGCGGTTTGGGTTACTTCATGCACAATGCCGTCAGCCGCTGCACGCACAGCGTCGCCAGAATTTGCACGAATAGAAATTGAGTCATTTGTGCGCCATTGGTCCATTGTTATGTCCCAAATGTGGGCATCAATGCTAAAATCCATCACAATGTCGCCAAGTAACGGCCAATGCATGTCGTCATTTGCCGTAAACAGCGAAAAACTTGGGCCTTGCGGCTCAAAAACCTCGTAAGGCGCGAAGGTTGGTTCGTCTTGCTCCTCCGGCTGGGTTTGCGGCGGCGCATCTGGCTGACGAGCTTCCTCGTTTGGTGTGGTTTGCTCCGGCGGCACATTTTGGATATTTGGTTGGTTTGTCACTGTGCCGTCTTCATCCCTTTGTTGTGCTGGTGTGGTTTGCGGCGGCACTTGCACCACAGGCACGTCATGCGTGCCGCTTACGGGCAGGCTTATTTCTGCTATGTTAAACACGTCTTGGTCATCTGATGCGCCCGGTCCCAGCAGGCTATAATACCCAATAGCCACCGCCAGCACCAAAAGCCCGCCAAGACTGCTGTACATCGCAACATAAAAGCCCTTGCCTCTTTTGTGTTTTACGTTTTTTGGTTTTTCTGCCATTTTGTGTAAACACCTCCATGAAATATTATTGCCCCGCCGCTGGCTCTTCTATGCGTGATATGTGCAATTTTTCCAAAATTTTTTTGCACATTAAAACAACGTGTGATATAATAAAGTAAAAACGTTTTGGAGGAACTTCTCATGGAGCAAATTGTTAAAGATTTTCAAGAACTTCTGGACGAAATCCGCATGTACCGCCAAATGATGTCTATTGCCAGCTTTGACGCAAACACAGTAGCCCCAAAGGCAAGCATTGCACAAAGGGCAAAGCGCAACGGATTTTTTAGCAAAAAAGTGTTTGAAATGGGGACGGGCGAGCGCATGAAGGGCTTGCTTGAAGCATTGGCGCCTCACAAGGACAAGCTGGATGATATAGTAGCGGCACAATACCGCCTTGCAAAAAAGTCTTACGATCAAAACACCCTTATGCCTGCCGAGCTTGTAAAAGAGTATAATGAGCTTATTGCAAAGGGCAACCAAGCATGGGAAAAGGCCCGTGAGGACAACGACTTTGAGTATTTTGCCCCATATTTAGAGCAAATTGTGGCAAAGACAAAGGAAATGGTGGGGCATAGAAACACCGAAAACAAGCCTATATACGACATGTTGCTGGATGATTATGAAGAAGGCATGACTATGGAAATTTACGACGAGTTTTTTGCAAAACTGCGTGCAACCATTGTGCCTTTGTTAAAGCAAATTGTGGATAGCGGCAAGCAATTTGACAATAGCTTTATGCATAGCCACGTGCCAACCGAAATACAAAAAAGCCAAGCAGAATTTATTGCCAAAAAGATTGGATACGACCTTGACCGTGGCTATATTACCCACACCACCCATCCGTTTTGTTCGGGCAGCCACCGCACAGATGTACGCATAACCACCCGTTATGACGAAAATGACTTTGCAAGCAGTTTTTACAGTATTTTGCATGAATGCGGACATGCTATTTACGAGCAGTCCATGGGTGATGACATTGCCGACACAAACCTTTCCCGCGGTGTTTCTATGGGCATCCATGAAAGCCAAAGCCGTTTTTATGAAAACTGCATTGGGCGTAGCCGTGAATTTTGGCAATATATTACAGAAGAATTAAAAGGCTATTTGCCGCAAGACTTTGCAAATATCACCCCAGAACAATTTTATATGGCAGCGAATGTGGCAAAACCATCCCTAATCCGTGTTGAAGCAGACGAACTTACTTACTCCCTTCACATTATGATACGCTATGAAATAGAGCGTATGTTGTTTAACAGCGAGGTAGAGGTTAAAGATTTGCCCGCTTTGTGGAACAAAAAGTACGAGGAATATTTGGGCATAACCCCGCCGACAGATGCTTTGGGCGTGTTGCAAGACATACATTGGTCTTGGGGCTATTTCGGCTATTTCCCAACTTATGCACTTGGCAGTGCGTATGCGGCACAATTTTTAGCATATATCCGCGAAGAAATGGACGTGGACGCATTAATAGCCAAAGGCGACTTTGCAGCCATCACCAAATGGCTTAACGAAAAAATCCACACCCACGGCTCAAAGTTCACCCCAGAGCAGTTAATGGAAAAAATGAACGGCGAGCAATTAAATGCGGATTATTATTGCGATTATTTGCAAAATAAATTTAAGAGCGTGTATGGATTATCGTAGCCGCAAATCAAACAGAATACCAGAATACGACTACAGCCAAGCAGGAGCGTACTTCGTAACGATATGTTCACATAACCGCAAGCACATTTTCGGCAAAATAGCCGTAGGGGCGGGCATTGCCCGCCCGCACTTATCGCCCATTGGTAAAATCATCGAAAATTCAATAAATCAAATCTCCGAAAAATACCCACATGTTTCGGTAGATTGTTATGTCATCATGCCAAATCATGTGCATTTATTGTTGTCCATACATGATGCAAGCGCAGGCGGGCGTGCAATGCACGCCCCTACGGTTTCACGTGCAATACAACAAATGAAAGGATACGTGACAAAACTCGTAGGGGCGACCACTGGTCGCCCGTCGGACACGCCCATTTGGCAAAAGGGTTTTCACGAGCATGTTGTGCGGGACGAAAGGGACTATCTCCGCATTTGGCAATACATCGAAAATAATTCATACAACTGGCATGATGACGAATATTACCCGCAATGGTATTTGGAGGTGTTATTATGGAAAAACCACAAACAACAACCATAAGCGTGAGAGTTGACGAAAACGTAAAGCGTGAGGTTGAAGTCCTATTTGAAGATATGGGAATGAACATTAGCACAGCAATAAATATGTTTTTTAGACAATCTATTTTAGAGGGCGCAATTCCATTCCAGCCACGAGCCAAAAAACACAAAAGCATACCCCTAAAAGAGCGGTTAAAATACTATCACGGCGACTATAAAACCGAAGAATGCGACACAGGCGAACCCGTAGGCAGAGAGGTGTTTTAATTGGCGTATAACCCAAAACAAGGCGACATTATCAAAATGGACTTTGACCCAACAAAAGGACACGAACAACAGGGTCGCCGTCCTGCTGTTGTAGTAAGCAACACCACATACAACAATTTTGCTCGTGGCGTTGCTTTGGTATGCCCTATAACAAACACAGACAGAGATGTACCAATGCAACCCAAATTAGACAACAGAACAAAAACCACAAGCGTTATAATGACAGACCAAGTAAAAGCATTAGACCTAACAAAACGCAATGCCGAATTTATCGAAAAGCTACCATATGATATTTTAGAGGAAGTTTGTGATATAGTGAGTGGTTTTTCTGTGTTGGGTGGCTAGTCATACTAATTCCATTTAAAATCATGGACTGCTCTCCTTCGCTATTCCCAAACGCCTTGCGTTTGGGGCTCAGTCGGCACTCCATGTATTAAATTGGAATTAGTATCAGGCAAGCCCTGCTTTGAGATATGGCGGAAAAAATAGCTCCGCCATGACGAACAACAAACAAAGCAGGTTTCTAAAAATTAACGAAATTTTTTTGAATACGGCATTGACATTAAGACAAAATATGATATAATGTTGTTAAAGACGTGGGTGTCCAGCCTGCCAAAAGAAAATAATTTCACACTATAAAAGGAGAATAAAAATGCTTAAGAATCTCAAAATCAGAAGCAAACTGATAATTGGCTTTGGTTTTTTAATTGCCGTCCTTGCCGTTGTCATCGTGTTTTCCGTTATTTCAGTCAATACAGTTAGGGACGAGGCTACTTATGTTATTGACGGTCCTTTCGAGCGTTATGCTCTTGCCCGTGCAATAGAGCGTGAAGTAATGGACTCCCGACGTATTATCAACCGCATATCAATGTACGGCGGACTGCCTGTGCCAGACCAAGCTGCAATAACTGCGCAAGAGGCTGCCTTTAACCAGCTACGCCAAAACATTGACCGACTTATTGTCGAATACCGCTGGTCTATGGACAACTATAACACAGCTTCTCTGGAAACCATTGCACAACGTCATACAGTTATTGACGATTTTGTACGTCAAATCAACCTCTTCTTTAACCAGCTTGAGGCAAATATATCCTTGGCACGTGCGGGAAGAATTGAAGATTCTATCGCACTTACAATAGCTACCGCCTCTTTGCTTGACGATGCCTATGTATCTCTTAACTATATAATTGCACTTTCCACAAACTTTATGGGCGATGTTTCGGAAAACTTAACTTCTTATGCGACAACCCAAACCACTTTAATTCTAGTTATTGCTGGTGTTGGTGCTGTGATAGCAATAATATTTGCCCTTGCCATTACAAACTCTATTACAAAGCCTGTTGCAAAACTTGGGGTGATTGTTTCAGAGGTTTCGCATGGTAATGTTAATGTTAATGTAGACCGTAATGTGGGCAAAGATGAAGTCGGCGGACTTTCAAAAGACGTTTTTATCCTCATTGATACCATACGTGGTCTAACAGACGACCTTTCCCGTGCCAACCACGAATTTAACGTAGTTGGTGATATTGAATACAGAATTGACTCAAGCAAATATCAAAACGCCTTTGCAGACGTTGCTGGGGGCATAAACAATATGTTAAACCAATCAGTTAATGACGTTATGGCTTTGCTTAATGCTGTAACAGAAATTAGCCAAGGTAACTTTGAAACTGCGATTCCGCCTATGCCAGGCAAAAAGATTGTTTTACCCCAAACCGTGTCATCTGTTACTGGCACCCTTAAAGAGCTTTATGCCACCGTTTCCCGCCTTGCACAAGAAGCAACCGCAGGCAAACTGGACACAAATGTTGACACATCCAAATTCAGCGGCAACTGGTCTAGCATGGTTGGGCATCTTGGCAAATTAATGGAAGCTGTTTCCGAACCCATTGAAAGAGTGGAAAAATCTCTTACTCACATGAGCGACGGTAATTTTGCCGAAGCACGTATTTTGGAAAGCTATCAAGGCACATTCGGAAACCTTAAAGACGCATTAAACCAAACAGAAGAAATGACCATTAGCTATATCGGCGAAATTGCTGACGTATTAACCCGCATGGCGGGCGGCGACTACACAATGACCATTACCCGTGATTATGTTGGTTCTTACGCTCCAATCAAAGAAGCTCTTAACACCATCTTGGACGCTTTAAATAACACCATGGGCGAAATTCAGTCCGCTTCTTACCAAGTTCTTTCTGGTGCTGAGCAAATTTCCCAGTCCAGCATGTATCTTGCAGAAGGCTCTGCCCGCCAAGCATCTGCTATTGAAGAGCTTACAGCCAGCATGACGCTAATTAACGAAAAAACCCGCGAGTCAGCAGACAATGCAACAAATGCAAGCGAAAAAGCAACAGGTGCGGCAGATTTTGCCATCAGAGGCGGCGAAACTGTCGAAGCTATGCAAAGAACCATGGACGAAATTCAAGCATCTGCAGCAGGCATTGGAAAAATTATCAGCGTAATTTCTGACATTGCTTTCCAAACCAACCTTCTTGCTCTTAACGCTTCTGTTGAAGCGGCACGTGCTGGCGAACACGGGCGTTCGTTCTCCGTTGTTGCTGACGAGGTTCGCTCCCTTGCCACCAAGTCGCAGCAGTCAGCTTCTGACACAGAAGTCATTATTGAAGCGGACACCATTGCGGTTGCAAGCGGTATGAAGTCTGCCGCCGAGGTTGGCGAAGCATTTGCAACTATTATTGGCGACATCCGTTCCATTGCAGAGCTTGCGAGCACCATTGCAGACATGGCTTTGGAGCAGTCCGAAAGCATTAACCACATCAACGCATCTGTCGGCGAAATTTCCAAGGTTGTTCAAGACAACTCCGCAACAGCCGAAGAGTCCGCCTCTGCTTCCCAAGAGCTATCCAGCCAAGCAGAGATGCTCCGTGAAATGGTATCACAATTTAAACTACGTAACTAATAATAACAATAATTAAAAAACGCCCTGTCATCGGGCGTTTTTTAATTGTAGGGGCGGTTTTTAACCGCCCGCTGGAGCTTACACTTTGCCAAACACACCTTCAAGTCGGAAGCATGGCGGGCGGCAGGTTGCCGCCCCTACAAAGTCTACGCTCCGTTACCGCCTATCAACGTCCAAAGGGTTATCACCGCCGCAAGGGAAAGCACGTAAATTGCAAAATAGCTAAACTTCGCCTTGCGCACGGCGGCGAGCATTAGCTTGATGGCAAGGTAGCCCGAAACAGCGGCAGAGGCAAAGCCCGCACCAAATGCAACAAAGTTAATATCACCAAGGTAAATGTCCCCTCGGGCGACATTAAACACTTGCAGCACCGTAGCCCCCAAAATTATAGGGATGGACATCAAAAAGGCGAATTTTGCCGCCTCCGCACGCTCTACCCCACGGGAAAGTGCCGCAACAATAACCGTGCCAGAGCGGGATATACCCGGCATTATTGCAATGGCTTGCGCAATGCCCATAATTACAGTGTCCAGCCAACTCATGGTTTCAGTGGTTTTTTTGCCTTTCTTAAAGCGGTCAGAAATTAGCAAAATTATGCCTGTGAACAAAAATCCGATGGATAAATACGTTAGGGTGGAAAACACCGCTTCTACGGCATCTTCAAAGAAAAAGCCGACAATGGCGGCTGGCACGGTTGCCACAATAAGCATTAGCGTAATTTTTCGAAAAGGCCTGCGCAAAATTGCCCAAATGTCTTTCCAAAATACCACAAAAACGGGCACAAGTGTGGCTACATGCACCACAATGCTAAACAATAGCCCCTCTTCTTGCAACCCAAAAAAGTGATGCCCAAGTGCCAAATGCCCGCTTGACGATATTGGTAAAAATTCTGCCAAGCCTTGTATTATGCCTAAAATTATAGCTTCGATTACATTCATAACACATTTTCCTCCAACCATTTGGCAATGCCGTCTTCGTCATTGCTTGCGCACACAAACTTCGCCGCAGCCTTTGCTTCGGGGATGGCATTGCTCATAGCTACCCCAAAACCCACATTTGCAAGCATTTCAACGTCAATGAAGTCATCCCCAAAGGCGGCTGTGTGGGCTGTATCAATACCAAAATGCCCCGCAACTTTGCGCAGAGCCTGCCATTTTGTAGAGTCCTTGTGGGCAATTCGTACAAAAGAAAAGCCCGTGTATTCAATAAAGTCCAATTCAGGAAATGGTACTAAAATTTTACTAACATCCTCTGGGCTTATTCGTGGGTTTAGTTTGTAACTAGGCACATCCACGCCTGCGGCAAAGTCGGTTTTTACTGCATGATACCCCTTGCTTTGCCTAAATTCAGCATATCCGCTCTCGTCATTAGAGTTATGAAAATAATGCTCCCCACCCTCGGCAGAAAAAATAATACCCGCCGCCAAAAAATCCGCAACGAGTGCATTGACTGTGTTAGCGTCAATAATTTCTTCAAAAATTTTCTTACCGCCCACAATAGCCGCTGCCCCGCCGTCACTGATAATAGCGTCAAAGTCGTCCATATTAAGCACTTCACGTATGGTGGCAACAGGACGGGCGGTTGCTGCAACCACCTTTATACCACTACTGCGGCAAGCCTGCAAAACGCCCTTGCTAAACTGTGAAATACTGGTGTCCGACCGTAGCAAAGCCCCGTCCAAATCGCAAACAATCATTTCAATTTTCATATTTCCCCTCCCCCTTGTACATTATACTTTTTTCCCACCAAAACAGCACCAATAAACTTGTCTTTTTGCCCGATTGACTGTGTCGCGAGAACCTTCATGTACCGAAGGGTACATGAAGAACCCCGCTCCTTGCACTCGAACAAAAACCCTGCGCTTCTTGCTACTGTTTTGGTGGGAAAAAAGTATAAAAGGCGGCAATATGCCGCCCCTACATAACCTATTTTGCGTACTCCACAACTCTTGTCTCTCTTATTAATGATATTTTAATATTGCCGGGATATTCCAATTCATTTTCAATTCTTTTTGCCACATCACGTGCCAAAAGGGTCATTGAACTGTCATCCACCATTTCGGGGATAACCGCAAGGCGCAATTCACGCCCTGCTTGGATGGCATAAGTTTTTTCCACACCATCAAAAGAATTTGCAATTTCTTCCAATTTCGTAAGGCGTTTAATATAAGACTCCAATGTTTCACGCCTTGCACCCGGGCGAGCCGCAGAAATAGCGTCTGCCGCCATAACCAGCACAGATATAACGCTGGTTGCCTCTACGTCACCATGATGCGATTCGCAGGCATTAATAACAACTTCATTTTCTTTATATTTGCGCAAAAGTGCCGCACCAAGGGCAATGTGACTGCCCTCATTTTCGTGGTCAATAGCCTTGCCAATGTCGTGTAAAAGCCCTGCACGCTTTGCAAGGGGAATATCAAGCCCAAGCTCTGCCGCCAAAAGCCCGCATAAATGCGAAACTTCTATTGCGTGACGCAAAACATTTTGCCCATAGCTTGTGCGGAATTTCATTTTGCCCAAAAGCCGCACCAGCTCGGAATGAACGCCGTGTACGCCTGTTTCAAGCGTAGCCGCTTCGCCTTCTTCCCTAATGGTAGCGTCAACTTCTTTTTTGGCTTTTTCTACCATTTCTTCAATGCGGGCGGGGTGTACTCTGCCGTCTGCCACAAGTTTTTCAAGAGCAACCTTTGCAATTTCACGCCGCACGGGGTCAAAGCCCGATAAAATGACGGCTTCTGGCGTGTCGTCAATGATGAGGTCAATGCCCGTCAAAGACTCTAATGTGCGGATATTACGCCCTTCACGCCCAATGATGCGCCCTTTCATCTCGTCGTTTGGCAGTTGCACCACGCTTACGCTTGTTTCTGTAACGTGATCCACCGCACAACGCTGAATGGCCACCGCCAAAACCTCTTTTGCCTTTTTGTCGGCTTCCAGCTTCGCCTTTGACTCAATGTCTTTTATCATCACGGCGGCTTCTTGCTTTACTTCGTTTCTAATACGGTCCAGCAAATACTCTTTTGCCGCTTCAGAAGAAAGACCGGAAATGCGCTCAAGCTCTTGCCCGTGCTTTGCCAGCACCTCGTCGGCTTCTGCGGTTTTTTGCTCCAAGCCTTCCATTTTCTTTTGCAGCTGCTCTTCTTTTTTCTCAAAAGAATTGCTTTTTTTGTCCAAAGTTTCTTCTTTTTGAATGAGCCTGCGCTCCAAACGCTGAACCTCTGTCCTGCGCTCTTTTACCTCTTTTTCAATTTCGTTTTTGGTTTTAATGCTTTCCTCTTTGGCTTCCAGCAAAATCTCTTTCTTTTTAACCAGAGCCTCCCTACGAGCTTCCTCTTTAATATTTTCCGCTTCTTTTTCAGCCGTACCCATAAGAGCCTCGGCGGTCTTTTTGCGATATATAAAGCCCAGGAAGACACCAACGAGCAAAGCAACCGCCCCCACAATGGCGGGGATAATCACTTGCCACATGATAGAACCTCCAAGCTAGAAACTAGACCCATGCTACACAGATACTAGAAATCTAGATAAATTAAATTTGGGGAATTTTCACCCACCCTACAATTATATTTCAATTATTGCCCCATGTCAAGACAAAATTTCAAGTCCCATCATCGCAAGTTTAACCAACACCCACACCACCTGATCGCCAAAACGTAGGGGCGGCTTGTAGCCGCCCGCACAAACCTGCTCCTTGAAATGCCAAATAATCATCCAAAACAGAATAATCAATCCTACGCAAAAAGGCGGCAAAATGCCGCCCCTACTCTGTTGTCCTTTTCCACATTATACCGCAGAAACAACGTCTTTGCAAGTGTTTTTTGAAACCTCGTTAGTTCCTACGAAATATCCGTCATAACATGCGCCACAATATCCGTCACAAGCTCATTGGCGTGCTTTAACGCCGCCAGCGACTTTTCTTTAACATCTGCGGCAAAGGCCTCGTCTTTTATGCCTGAAAGGTTGATGAGGATATTCATCCAAGCCCCATCCATGGCTGTTTTTAGGTTTTTTGCGGCAACACCTAGGTCACTTGCCGCATTGGGGTTGGTTTTACCAATGGCTTTGTGGGCAATGCCAAGCACTTCGTAGCTTAATTCCAAAATGGCAAAAGGCGACATTGTGGCAACTTTCAAGGCTTCTTGAATTGCCGCAGAGCGTGCCGCTTTTTCTTCGTCCGTTTCTTTCGCCATTTTGTAGGCGGCAGAAACTTGGTCGTAGGCATCTGCATCTTTGTCAATGGCTTCCAGCAAGGCTTTGCTGTGCGCTTCACATTTTGCAATAATTTCTTGCATTAATTCCTCATGGTCTGCGAATTTTTTGCGCCCTGCGGTAAGGTTTGCCACCATTTGCAAAAGTGATGTACCAACAGCCCCCGACAGAGCCGCCGCAGAGCCGCCGCCCGGCGTTGGGTCGCTGGATGCCAGTTTATTCATAAAATCCGCTACATTCATATCAATCAATTTCATAACTTACTCCTCCATTTTTTATCACAGTGTATACTTGATTGTTGCCAAAACGATAAAACAAAAAGTCGAGGTCGGGACAGTCCCACACCACAATGTCGGCATCCTTGCCCACTTCAATAGTCCCTTTTGTGTCGCCTAAACCAATGGCGCAAGCCCCGTTAAGGGTCGCCGCCGTCAAGGCTTCGGCTGGGGTCATTCTGTAACCTATATACGCCAGCGTCAAGGTCAACTGCATGTTAAAACTGGGGGATGAACCGGGGTTAAAGTCGCTGGCAATAGCCACAGGTATGCCCAAATCTATCATTTTGCGGGCACGGGCGTAAGGCTTGCCCAAATAAAAACTGGTAGCAGGGAGCAAAATGGCTGTTGTTCCGCTTTTTGCAAGGGCTTGTAAACCCTCGTCAGAGGCGGCTATAAGATGCTCTGCAGAAACTGCGCAAAGCTCTGCGGCAAGTTTTGCCCCGCCCAAGTCCACAATTTCATCCGCATGGATTTTAAGCTCAAAGCCATGCTCTTTTGCGGCAAGCAAAATTTTGCGGCTTTGCTCCACATTAAACACGCTGTCTTCACAAAAAATATCGCAATATTTCGCAAGCCCCTCGTCTGCCATTTTGGGGATGATTTCTTTGATAAGCAAATCCACATACCCGTCGCTGTTTCCTGCAAATTCGGGCGGCACGGCATGTGCGCCCATAAAGGTTGCAACCAAGTCCATTTCGTGGTGAATATTCAGCTTGCGCACCACTTCAAGCTGTTTAAGCTCTGTTTCAAAATCAAGCCCATACCCGCTTTTTGCTTCCACGGTGGTTGTTCCGTGGTCTAACATCTCGTCCAAAAATCCCGCCGCTTTGTCGTAAAGCTCGTCAAAACCTGCCTCACGGGTAGCTTTGACGGTAGAAAGTATCCCGCCGCCCGCCGCCAAAATTTCAAGATATTGCGCACCAGCCAGCTTCATCGCAAGCTCGTTTTGGCGAAAGCCGCCAAAAACAAGGTGTGTGTGGCTGTCAACAAGCCCTGGGGTAACAAGGCGGCCTCTAGCATTTATAACCTCATTTGCGGGCGACAAAATGCCGCCCCTTTCAGCAATATGAGTAATTTTGCCGTCTAAAATGCCAATGTCAACGCCGCTTTTTATTTGTATTTCGCCTTGGCAAACGCCGCTTTTAGGATTGCTCCCCAGCGGCGTTGCCAATGTGGCGTTTTTTATCATCAAATCAAGCATTATACTCATCCCCTTCAAAATCATAGACTACTCTCCCTCGTTTAACGCAAAAGCCTTGCTTTTGCTACTCGGTCGGTACTCTATGTTTTTCAGTGGAATGAGTATTAGCTCTGCCCTCCAGCCATTTTGACGCTGCCCCAGTGATTTTTGCAATATTTTCAGGCACAAAAGGGCTTGGCATTTCGGAAAGCTCCGTCAGCTCTACAAAAGTTTTTGTCCCTGCAAAAGATACGAGCTTATCGTATTTCTTCCATGCCGCCTTAAAATCTTCTTGCGCCTCGGCCCAAAAGCTCAAAGCCATTATTTGCGCCAAGCAATAGTCGATATAATAAAATGGTCTGCCGTAAATATGCCATTTTGCTTGCCACATACGCCCTTCGCTTAAAAATGGCAGGTTGTCAAAATCCAGCCATGGGGTGTATTTTTTCTCTAATTCAAGCCAGCAGGCATTTCTTTGGGCTGGTGTCCAGCTTGGGTTTTCGTAAACAAGATGCTGGAATTCATCCACCATTGTGCCGTAAGGAATAAAAGTTATTGCACGTGCAAGATGGATGTTATAGTATTTTTCCGTACTCTCTCCAAAAAAACCTTCCATCCAAGGCCATGTTAAAAATTCCATAGCCATGGAGTGAATTTCCGCCACGTCGGATGTATACTCCCGCAAATTGGAAGGGTAAACGTCTTTTGCGGCATAAGATGCATAGGCATGTCCCGCCTCATGGGTCAAAACATCAATATCACCCGATGTTCCGTTAAAGTTAGCAAAAACAAAGGCAACTTTGTGCATGGCTAATGTGGCGCAATAGCCCCCTGCGGCTTTGCCCGGGCGTGTAATTACGTCAAACATCTCTGACTTTAACATAAAATTCATAAATTCTGCTGTGTCTGGCGAAAGCTCTTCATACATTTTTTTGCCGTGGGCAAAAATTTCTTCTGGCGTGCCTTTTGGTTTTGCGTTGCCGTCGGGATAAAACAGCCCCATATCATAAACTTTTGGGTCTGTAATGCCAATACGTTTTGCTTGGGCTTTTTTCATTTCGCGGGCAAGGGGTACAATGTGGTCAA
>Ga0136643_10000988_pt1 | contig 33497 bp, 21 predicted proteins | sample TergutLab28metaG_FD_96883 | JGI IMG/M metagenome (GOLD analysis project Ga0136643, IMG submission 96883) | Labiotermes labralis P1 segment gut microbial communities from Petit-Saut dam, French Guiana - Lab288 P1 (version 3) (version 3) | ecosystem: Host-associated > Arthropoda: Insects >...
AGAAATTTCCCACACTTTTTTTTGAACCGGAAGGCTCCCAACCCCCTTTAGAAATACCCCCCCCCCGGCCCCATTCTGGGGCCGAACAATCCCGTCCAACCTGCCCCCCCCCCCCCCCATCCCCACTTCCATCTTAACATTATCCTCCCATCTATGCCTGGGTCTTCCAAGTGGTCTCTTTCCCTCAGGTTTCCCCACCAAAACCCTGTATACACCTCTCCCCTTCCCATACATGCCACATGCCCCACCCATCTCATTTTTCTCAATTTGATTATCCAAAAAATATTTGGTGAGGAGTACAGATCATTGAGCTCCTTATTATGCAGTTTTATCCACTCCTCTGTTACCTCGTCCTTCTTGGACCCAAATATTCTCCTCAGCACCCCATTCTCAAACACCCTCAACCTACATTCCTCCCTCAGTGTGAGCGACCAAGTTTCACACTCACACAAAACAACAGGCAAAATTATAGTTCTGTACATCTTAATCTTTATATTTTTGTATAGCACACTGGAAGACATAAGATTCTGCACCAAATTATAGCAAGCATTCCCCAACTTCAATCTGCTCTTAATTTCTTCCTGAATAGAATTCTGATTCATTAAGGTTGTTCCCAAATATCTGAACTCTTCCACCCTTTCAAAAGAACTATTATCAGCCTTTATACCATGACATCGTCCTGCATTCTGATCCTGAGACATGACCATGTTCTTAGTTTTATCACCATTTACTTCTAGTCCCATCTCCTTACTAGCATCTACTAAAGCTGTTATGTTTTTATTTTATAGCATGTATGCTTCCACCCAATACATTCATAAACAAAAACCAAAAGCTGATGTGTACCACTGAATTTCAAGCCATCCTGGTTTACCTGAACCCTCCTAATGGCATGCTCTAAAGCAATGTCAACACAGCATCTCCTTGTTTCAAACCATTCTTAATAAGGAACATGTCAGACAAATGGTTGCCTACCTGTACTCTGCTACAGGTTTCATTCAGACACATTTCGATTAGCCTTGACAGTTTCATCAGGATACTAAACTCAATGAGAATATTATAAAAGAACTCTCTCCTAACTGAATCATAGGCTTTATTGAAGTTTCATTGTATTCCAATTTTTTCTTAAGTACTTAATGATGCAGAATATTATGATCAGTAGTTGACCTGTTGCGTCAAAATCCACATTGACAATCTCCAATAATTCCTCTGTGCATGGAGTTATCCCTCACAGCAACATGTTGGACAAATTTTGTATGCAGTTGAAAAAAGTGAAATGCCTCTACAATTACTAAAATCTGTTTTAATGCTCTTATAAATAGGTGCAATGATCAACTCCTTCCATTCCTCAAGGAATTCGTCCTTATTCAAAATAGAATTAATAAGTTTACAGATCTCAGAGCGAATTGTTCTATCATCTCCTTTAATCAGTTCTGCTAGGATTTGATCAATACATGGTGATTTGTGTCTTTTTAGCTTTTCAACAGCCACCTCAAACTCATAGACACTCGGCTCAGGCACTGGTAGCTCTGCTGTATGTGTCTGCCTAACATCATTAACCCCATGCACATTCAATTTTGGGAGAAACGGTTCCTCGACTTAGCCAAAAAACTCTAAGTCTGTAACCAAATCACCCTTCCCATCCTTCACTATATCAGTTCTAGGCTTGTAACGCTTCTCAAAGTCACTGATGCCCCTATTCAAGTTTCTGATATTTTTTATCTTACTGTTAGTTTAAAGTACATCAATTTTAGCTTCCAGATATTCCCTTCTTTGTTCTTGAAATGTCTACTAGCTTCACGCCTCACACTGTTTAGATATCTACATAGCTTTGGTTTGGATCCTGTAACCACTGCATTTTAGCCTGCTTCCTTTGATATAAACAATGTGAACGTTCTTCTTCACACCATGGTTTAGAGACCTAAGGGGTTTGACAATGTCTTCATTGTCTTCCCAAGCCCTATTTATGTCCTTGTTATCATTTAAGTTCTCAAAAGCTGCAAACCTGTATCACATAAAAATAATACTGTTTCCCAACCTCCAGGTCACTTGCTTTCCTGAGATTAAATCTTTCCACCTCAAACTTCTGTGCCCTAGTTCACTTAATGCCAACGTTTCCCTAACCTTTGCAACCACCAGACAATGATCAGTATCACAGTAAGCTTCCCTGAAAATTGTACATGAAGTATACTCAAATACCATCTGGTTGTGAGTCTTCCAATCAGGAGGTCCAGGTGTATTTACATATGTTTTGCTGCTGGAATATCATGCTCTTAACACCAAATTGTCTGAAGTTTACTATTCTAACATTGTTATCCTGATGTAGACACTCATTCCCAATTGTCGGTTTGAAAATATCCTATCTCAACAGTTTTGCATTAAAGTCTCCTAACAGACTTAAATCCATAACATACGGTTTAAATAAGGCATTTTTTATATAATTACCTTTAATTAAAATCAAATTACACAGTTACTGGGTGAATGTTTTCATTTACTATTACACACAGACTTACATTACTGCATATTAAAAAGATAATGGCAGATCTTGAACATAACCAATAAAATACTGTTTAGCCACCTCACTACCAACCAGGTGTTGTATTTGCCAGTCGACGCATCCGTCTGGAAAAAATATTAACATGATTTATGTAAGTAAATGAATTATTCTCACAAACAACATTGAAAAAATAAAAGCAAAGGATTGTATGAAGAACAAAAAACTTAACAAGATAAATATACTAAAGAAAGCAAATTATATTTACCATGTACAAGGCATCCTAGCATGTAAGTCACATTCTTACATTGTATAAAATGATTTTTAAATGCCTCCCAAGAATTGGCAGCATGTTTGTTACATTATAAACAGCCACTTTGCTTCAAATCACCCAACTGACCAAGAAGAACTTAAACAGGTATCTTAAGCATCGGTAGCTGAGTTTCAATATAAAGCACAATTGTTAAGGTACTGATACAGCCTGAAGTGCCTGAGGGAAATCAAAAAACCTCAAGATTCAATTCAGCTATAATCACTTGGCAGTTATGGATGGTAATGTTTTTAATGATTTCTATGACAGCTTGCCTAGTATTTCGGTCCTGGTCACGAATCTTCTTTTCCATTTCAGCATCAGTGAGTGTCTCCAGGAATGGTGCCCACTGGTCAGCTTCAGAAGGAGGTCGAAACGGAACTTCTACAGTAGGAAGAGGAGCTTCACTAGGAACAGAAAAAAGATGAATGCTACTGTCAGTTTGGGCTCCAGTGTCTTAGTAACTGCTACCTGTGTCTAGAACTCTGTTAATGTGGAAACAAAGGACAGAACAAAATCATGACAAATCTGAAGGATTATATTGACTCATTCTGTGGCCCTCTTTAACGGGATCAGGGTAGAGTCATATTGAAGGAACTGTTGTAATTTATAAATAGAGATAAATACAGATAAAACAAAAAAAGAAAGACACAGATGTACGAGTGTACACATATTCTGCATCTAATTACTTGCTATGCTAACACTATTAATAGACTGAAACAGAAAACAACATAATATAAAAACCATCTAATTTAAAAAGTATTTACTACAAAATATTTGGCAAAAATGTATTTGTAAATTATATTTCTATGTCCTTACAGATAATAACAAGACAGGTAATGTACATATAACATAACACTGAGGTGTGTACATGCAGCCACTGTTGAAGTAGAAAAGCAATAAGTATTACATAATCTGAAGTGTGTATTTGTAACCTTCAGTATCCAGCATGCAATGTGCATGCACCACATAGTCCTCTGTTGCCTGCCCAGCTCACCAATATTTTTCCACACTATCTCATAAATGGCACAATTTAAAAAAAAATTATTAAACATAAAATGTGTTTTTTCTCTACAACTTTCATCTGAAACATTTTTCATTCTAAGAAGAAATGAGCAAGATGTGATAAAAAATGTATATTGGTTGGTCTTCACATAAACTACCCCTTATTCTTGTCCAATATTAATGAAGCTTGAATTTTCTCTACAGATTTTCAAAAAATACTCAAATTTTAAATTTAATTAAAATCCATCCAGTAAGAGCCCAGTTGCCCCATGTGGATAGAACGACAGATGTGATGAAGCTAACAGTCACTTTTTACAATTCTGCAAATGTGCCTAAAAAGTAAATAAAGTTAATCAATGGTAACATACAAATAACACGAAACAAAGTAACTGCAAATTACAGAAATACAAATGTATCTAATACAAAAATTAAGGTGAGCTAATACAAAGGTAATACAGCATTAATTACAGTAATATTATTCAAAGATAACAAAATTAATGAAATTACCATATGTTAAAGACTGAAATTTTGTTTCATTTTGTCAATTCCAGTTCCAAATTCCACATTCATTTTCTAATGCAATTTAAACTATGCGCTGTCTGACCCAAGTGTCCTTTGCTGAAACATGCTCAATTCATTTGTTTACTTCTCTCTTTGGTGACAATGTAATTCATGATGCAAGAACCTCACCCAGCTGTAGCAAAAATGCTTACAAAGGCCCAAAAATCATTAGGACTATACTGATTTCCTGCTTTACATGCTGACAGATTTGCTTCAAATTTGCTCATCCTGGACAACAGCAAGCCATTTTTCAGTACGCCAATTATATCATTCAAGCACCAAGAACGCTTCCAGCATTTCTTAAACCACTTTCACACAGTCACATCTCCATGCTGCCTATGACACTTCAAAGAAATCTCTGTGTATGCAGTAATATAATAAAAAATATATAGTCTAACACAACTTGCTGTGTTAGACTATAGATTTTATATTATTTACTACTGAAACACAAAGGGGATGTCTCACCTGAAAAGTGTTCGCAGGAATATAAAATGCAAATGTTTGACAAACTGTACCAGCCTATATGCATCAAATTCTTTTACTTTTTCACTCAGACTCAGATAATTGTCATCCTTCTCATTTGAGTTTACTGTACCCTCCATCACATGCAAAATAGGTATGTATGCTTTACACAGTGTCATTAATGTACAATTCTTTTAACATCATGCTACAGCAAAATCTTCCAAAAATATTTTTTGTCTTGGCATATAATGCTATCCTTGTCTTTGAGCTTCAAAAATATTGGTGCAACACCACACAAGCCTGCCAGAGAGATTTAAAATTTTCTGAGTACAAGCTGCATATCCAAAGCCACAAGAGCAGTCAGTTTTAACAATTTCCACAACAATTTCATGTACTTCTGCTTGATTTTCATTGGACTGCTAAAGCAAGTTACAAATTTTGTTCATAAAAATGTTGATCTTTGACTGCTTCAACACTACTGATAATCACCAAGCATGTACTGCAACCTGAGATCCTCAAATTCATTTTAAGTTTTGGGAATATGTCACAGTTTCAAGCAAGTATACTGCTTTCTCCAACAAATAAGAAGGTAAATTACATTTCTGTATGTACATTTCTCGTCAAATCCATTTCTAGATAAGCACTGCATCATGTCTTGATGCATAGTACCCAGTACACTGATCATTACCATGACTGTGGTGTTGGCCCTGGTGCATACTGCAGATACACTCGAATCACATATTGAGGAGGCCATCAGTGCATTACCAATGGTAACACGTTGTTTTCATTCATTCATTCATTCCATTGGTTATGTGCAGAATGTGAATATTCCTTGCCATTCTCAGGAGCTTCTTCCATTCCTGTTACATACTTTTTCCTGCCACCATTTTCCACCAACTATTCTTCCATCCTCCCTCACTTCATCTTACCATCTATTTCTTGGTCTACCTCTCAATCTTTTGTTTCCAAATTCATATATAATACTCTTTTGGGAATTTTGCAGTTCATAAATACTTCTCTTGAATACTGCATTTCTGATTCCTTTCAACACATGTTCAGTAATGTGGGAGGTATAATGTTTTCTTTTTAAAGTAAAAAAATTATACCTTGTAAATTCCTAATAACCTGCCATGTAATACATCTAAAAGCACACTGCCAGCATCACAGCACATGTTACTGACTTACATATTACAAATATGATGAACTTGGCAAAATGAAAGCAAAGTAAATATGAACTCAAATATACTACTTGTGAAAGAATGATTAACAGGTATGTTTAGACACTTCTTGTAAAGGGGTCTAATAATGAAACTCTAAACACCCATGAAATACATCCCAAAGATGTTTTCAGTGTCAGTACAGACAAATATCCCAGTGGCCTTCAGAGGAATTATATCCAGCTATCTGTTTCCTAGTCTGACACATACCACCTCCCTTTTTCCATTGTCATTTATCTTTTGCCTTTTCTGTATCAAATGACCATGACCTTGGCAAGTGTTTCCAGTAAACACACGCATAAAAACACAAATATGCAAATGTGCAAATTGAAATGGCTTTACATTTCAATTTCTTACACTGCAAAACATGAAAAATGGATGGTTTAAAAAATTAAAATTATAGGGAACTGGACAATGATAAAATATGCTTTATAATGCTTAAAATGTAGTTCATATGACATCCATTTAAATGAGATTGCAATGCAGTGATTTCTTGGCCATCACAGAACAATCCTCAACCTGTGCACACACCATACTTACTCCAATGCAGTAAGATTTATTTCCTTATATCTGGCACTTATATATGTGAGGTCATCTGAAATTCGCATATGAAGCACCAAACCGGATTGCTCTTAACTGGGCCATGTGGGGCCAAACCAAGGCCTGCATCACCAAATCATCATGTTAGATCTTCACTCTCCTGACATATGATGCAGCATACAGCAAAAATTCCTTATTGATGCTTTGGGACAACCCACTGGTCCCATCTTCAAGGGTCAAGAAATCAAAAAGACAGAACACAGCAGGACTGACATTAACTGACACAATCTTCTTTATTGGGTCTTTTTCCATCACCTAATTTTTAAAAGACACACAGCATTTTGGAAGCCGGTTCTATTTCCATTTTCAGTCAAAGAAGCACCTAACCTGGCAGACCCTTAAGATTGAGCTGTTCTCAGTCACTAGACACCACAGAACAGTAATTTGTTTAAGTATGTACCTAATAACAGATACAGTCCAATGGTAGTAACAGGTAAATGGCTACTGAAAAATTAAAAAAACAAGTACAAGACTTAAAGTGCAGACCAATTAAAAGCCATAAAAAGGGCTCAGACAAGAGAAAACATTAAAATCCAGAACAAACATATTTAAAATTTCTTAACACTAACACCATCTGTGGAGAAAATTGTGAAACTTCATGGGTTCAAGTAATTATAAACCAAGAAACATACACGTATTTTATAGCGAATGTGGATCATAACAGCATGGCAGTGCATGTCACCAGGAGTGACTGTGAAGGGTCTTAAGAAGTGCTGTATATCCAGTGCAGTGGATGAGACTGATGATGATAAGTTGTGGAATGGCAATGAAGAGGATGGGAATGTTGGGAGTGTGAGGAAGATGAAGCCACTGACTGTGCAGATGGAGACAGTGACACTGATTGGTAAAGGTAGATAGAATCTGACATGATTTGTGTATTAAGTGTATGAAATTCATAGTAAAATATTTTAGCAGACCTTTATTTTGTGGGGGTCATCGTAGATTTGGATGAATACATTTTTCCTTGGCAGATGTGTTTTTTGGGGGTGGGGGGTGGGGGGGACTGTCATAGAGTCATCTTGAATTCTGGCAAATACAAATACAATATATAGACTGGTTACAGCTGATAAATGAGCAGCTGCTGGTTTGGCTTTTAATCATCAAGCACACACATCCAGAATCTAATTAAATGTAATATTCACCATATCACCTCTGAATATGAACAATTATGCATATTATTATATAATCAGTGATCCTTTGTAAATCGTAAGTAACAATAAACTCGTGGCATGTGTTACACACCTAAATGCATATGTCCTTTGATGCCAGCTAAGCTGTCCACGGATACTGTAAGCAATTGCTGTAACAAACTCGCCACCAAGACCGAGCTCTGCACACAACTTCATGGCAAAATGCTCCGGATTGTTGTCTTTTTCACTCATGTCCCACTCAACCTGATCCACTAGAGACGTGTTGCCAACATGGATGTTTAGCTACATAAAGAAACAACACACATATTAATGCATTCACTCATAACACAATTTACACATCTACATATCTGGGTGAACGTGAATGATAAAAGAAAATGTTCAGGGCACATCACAGAATTTTGCCTCAATGGAGTAAGGAAAATAAAAAGAAACTAAAAAATAGTTTACCTTTTGACCAGGGGTACAAGAATCCCAGGCACCAGGTTGCCATGGTGACCAAATGTTTTATGGTGGTGGCTGAGGTCTGTGGATCCTCAGTATGAAACACTCTTCATGGCACCATTTTGATGCCAATTTTGAACTGAGAATTTTGAAGGCTCTTAGGGTTTTAAACAATATCTGAACTGTTTTAAACTGAGATCTGAATTCAGGTCCTTCTAAACATGAAGCAATATTGCAACAAATATAATGCAAATCTTGACAATACATCTTTACACAATCATGGTACAATAATCAGTGTAATTTGATGGTCAAAAAGAAAAGGTTTTGTAAAAACTGAACATTAGTACACAGTATAAACATGAACTATTTTAAAATAGCAAGTCTTAGCTTAGCTGTCAGAAAGCACATCTGTCCACACTGGCAGCTAATTATATCAGGATCTGACAAATTATGAGTACGTCATCAGGAATGTAACAGTCACAACAATACAATACAAATTCCATGTCACAACATACATACTTTCACCTGTCATCTAGAAGTGTCATCAGCATAGCACACTACAGGGGTGCTGATAAGTCCTTAGCCCCACCAGGAAGGAAACAAGCTAACGTTTCTCTCAGAATGGCATGAATTTCCTTTGGTGCCTTGGCTTGCAAGAAAAAAAACTTGATGAAAGCTCATGTCTCCATGTTGTTGAAAGCGCACGCGTCCCTGACATGCTTCTGAGCTTGTTTCCTTCCTGGTTGGGCTAGGGACTTATCAGCACCCTGGTAATGACACAAATGATTAATTTCACTCAGCACCTGATTGAGTGGCATGTTGATGATCTGGCAGTCTTTTTAACAGCACTTACAGTTTCAAATTATGCTCCCACAGTATCTCCTTCATCCAACTAATGACAAACAGTACATCATATGGGGACACGTCTGGGAAATGAAAAGGGAATTTCAGCACCTGGTTATCATATACCTGCAGCTGGCTTTATAAATTATGATAATATTTACATACTTCATTACATCAGAGAATATGATGCCATGTTGCATCATTCCTGGTTTTCTTCTCACAGAGGTCTGATCACATTTTATCACAAAATACAGGCCAATAACAGTGAACAAGGAGAAACAATGACTGTCAGCTACAAGTCTCTAATGGTTGCAGAATATGACCTGAATTACTTTCAGAGGGTCCTGGCCACACAATACAATATGACCTGCTTTACGTTAACCCTTTAATGCCAAATGACTTCTTAAGATGTTGCGCAGTGAGCCCTTTAAATTGCCGAAAGACTTATAAAGATGTCACGAACAGTATGTAAAAGTTTGGAGGCATTTTGTTCACTCCTATTTGACAAACTGCTGTGGCTTGCTAAGCTGCAGGACCCTTGAAGGTCACAGTTTCTTTATGGAGCCAGAATGTACCCCCTCCACAAACCCCAATTTATAAGTCGACACAAGGAAACTGTGCATTTTGTCCCAGCTGACTAAAATGGTTTAGACACTGATAGCTTTGTTTATAGCTAGCACTGGGGTTCACTGTGGGATGAAATATCAACACTGACCTATGAAACAAACCCTAGTTGTTGATCAGAAAGGTTGTCAGTGGTGTACTGTACCCATATAATTGAGACAAAACTATTGCTCAAACAACCGAGATATCCACAAAAATCGATGTTTACAGCTACAGGATGGCCCACTGACATGCCTCTTGTAGTGCTGGGGTACTCTGTAGGGGCTGTGCGGTAGTTACATGCAACATACAGCTGTCAATCTAGTAACAACATCTTGGGCACCCTCGAATAGCTGGAGTTTTATACAGCAGTCACTTTGTAGCTGTAGATCTGTTTTGCTGTCACTGTAAAAGACGCTCATATCTAACTGGTATTACGTTTCTGCAACTGTGCCCCATCATACATAGCAGTCTAAACAAGGCAGACATTTGTGGGTATCAAGCAATGACCAGAAAATAAAAATAAAACTTCAGGAGGAAGCCATCAGTGAAATTGCAGTTGATGACACCAACTTCTATGAGTAAGCAATAAAATTTAAAATCCCTAGCAAAAAATCTCAGCAGGCAGTGTTGCTTGGAGGGATTTAATTCCGGCGTCAAAGGGTTAAGAGGGCCATGACAGCACAATACAACTTCCATGATGAGTTGGGGAACCACCATTGAGCACGTAACAGAAGAATGTACATCTCTCTCCCTGGGCACGTAAGATACAGAAGCATCCCTGTGTCATATTGATTGCCTTTCAATACATGTGCATCCACATTCTCAGGTATGTGATAAAGTTGTACAACATACTTTATGGTGAGGTTCCCATTTTCATTGCCATTTCCATAAACAGAATACTGCATGTGCTTATCAACTTGCATATGCATACACATTTTTACTACATACAACTCATCTTGATACAAATCAATATTAATTTAGTGAACTTAATTCCAGAACATCCCAAATGGTGGGCCGGAACAGTTCAGTCAGTACAGTGACACGCTATGGAATGGATGGTCCGAGGATCGAATCCCAGTGGCAGCAAGATTTTCCACACCTGCCCAGGCCAGCCCTGGGGCCAACCCAACCTCCTATACAATGGGTACCATATCTTTCCCAGGGGTAAAGCCGCCAGGGCATGGTATTGACCACCCACCTCCACCTAGTGCTGAGGTTAAAGGAAGCATAGAGATATACTTCTACTCCCCCTCTGGGCCTTCATGGCCTGTTCTAGGGTGAAATTTACTTTTTACTTTACTTTACTCTAAAGCACATGACACATGAAGGAAAGAAATAAGGAATTTATGCACGTTCAAAATGGAGGTTATTACACAATGTATACAAACTTTTACAACTTGTGACTGGAATGGAGTGCTGCCTTCAGTTCTTAATTCTTAATTTCAAAGCTAAATTTAACACACGTTTATCTAACTTCAGCATAATCACAGATGCTACAGGGTATTTATATTACAAAATTTTGTGACATTATAAAATATATATAGGAATGAGATCTCTTTCTTCATATAGGTATTGTTTATATACTGGCTTTTTGTTTATTTTTAAGGTGACAACTGATGATGGCCCCCATGGCCAAAATACTGTATTTGCTCGAATGTCAGATGAGCATATTTCCCTTAAATTTGGTGCTTAAATATGTGAGTTTGTCTTAAACATAGAGCGGACACTAATGCCATACTTAATATACAAACAATTATGTACTGCTGATAATGCTTGGAGTATTTTACCTTGATAATAACCCTTTGGTCACAATTCTCTTCAATAATGCTGTCTGTTGGAAAGCCATCAATCTGCTGACGTATGGCCTGAGCTATTGCAGGCACAAATGTCAAGGGGTTTAGATCCAGATCATCACACAAGACCTCAGCAAACTGTTCTGGTGTGATTAGACTCTCTGAAACAACAGGAGTTACTGCTGATTTAATGTACCTTTTGAAGGTACAGGAATCCACTTCTGATTTGGGAAAACACGAAGGGCTACATTCAGGCCATCAGATGAGACAGACTTCTTAACATGGACATAAAACCCTAACACAGCACAGCACAGTACATTAAAAGCTGCAATACGTGTCACATCCAAGACCAAAGGGGTGCCAGACATAGTAATATTAGAAGGTTATAAAATACATAATGTGTATCTAGCAACTTCATGGAAAAACCAACCATTCATCTTTTCACCTGATACCCTTCCCTGTTTTTCCTGCCATAAAATACACTCCCTTTCATCAGTACTTAAATAATATGGTGTATACCAATAATCAGTGGCCAAACTTTCAGAAATGGTGCTGAGTGCTGTTGGTTTATGGACTTTTCAAATACCATGGGTCTCCCAGTCAATTTCCAGTTAACAGAGCTTTCTGGATCATACAATGCTAGATATCACAGCCTTTAATGCATTTCCTACATTCATGAAGTTCTGATTTACTCAGAGGCCCCCCTACAATTCTGGTGAAGGTACTCTCACATCTCACAAGGATCAAGAACACTCCTTCCATCAGAACAGAATCCACCATAGAAAAACCCAAAACAAATGTTTGTAGTCTGTAGGTCTGTTAGAACCCTCTAAAACACGCTGGGCCCCACACCACAGGGTCTGCAGGGACCTTATCTACAACAATGGTTATACCATGCAGTTGTTTGACAATGGTGTAATGTCCACAATATCACCAACATTTCTTCGGACTATCTCTAACGCCACTCCAAATAAAATATATCTCGCAACATTTCAAAAACAGGAGTTTTCAAAACATTCCCAGCAGGAACAAAAAATTTTTCTCTTCTCCAAAACTGCTCCACACTGGCTTTGGCGCCCACCCAGTCCCCTTCTAGTCAGTGGGTACAGGGGGTTCCATTTCTGAAGGTAAATGGGCCACAACATGATGCTGACCACTCACCTTCACCCAGAATACTGGTTCGAAATGGGTAGACCTCTACCTCTACTCCTCCTGTATCCCTTCATGATTACGATAGGCAGAACTTCTATCATTTTAGTATATAACATTCAATATTTTTTAAGCTCACTCTCCTTCTTACATAAAAAAAAATACAAATATTGTGAAAGGTACTCTGTTGGGTCCACTGGATGTAGACACCACAATCCCTGAATCACCTCTGTAACACATCATCATCAGAAACCCTGGATTGATCTATGAGTTTCCCATCATTTAGTCCTCACCATTTTTATTCCATGTGAAGGTATCACGCAGTTTCTGTCCTTCAATTTCCATGTCCAGCCGAATTGGAACTAGCAGTTCAACCTGTGAAGCATTCTCGACAATTGTTGAAGGATCCGTGTCATCAAAACTGAAACAGCAAAAACACACAGTGTAAATTACTGTCCAAACACACTGCAGAACATCTACATTAAAAAGCAACAAGAAGAACCTGAATGTAAAATTGTCCATGTGCATGCCATTAAGGCATATGAGGGAGTGGAGCAAAGTTCCACACATTCTCAACCACATGAGCAATGGAGGTGAAGGGTCAACTTGATGCCCACACATTATTACCTCTGGGGAAAGAGCCTGTGGTTCCCACTGAATGCAAGGCTCAGTAGAACCCCGGAGTTGGCCTGGATGCTTTTCGAGAAAATAAGAATATTTTCGCCTGCCAGGGAATGAACCATGATTCTCTGTACATCCAGCCTGTAGCGCAGCCACCATTCCAACTACACAATCGTGGCTCCCAAAATTAAACGTAAACTATAAAAATGTTTTCTGCTGTACTACAGCATGAGCAATTTACATTCCTGCAGCACAAAGGATCAATACCAATACATTACCATAGCGGGAATGTTCGAACTTTCTTGTTATGGACTCTGTTTCTGTTGATTGGTGTAGCCTGAGGAACAGCATCAAGATGTGAGCTGTTTGGTAATGATGGCACCCATGGCATACTTTTCTTGGACTTGCCTTCCCTATGAACACATCAAAAGTAAATTTATAATAAAACTGATTGAAAATGCAATAAAATTAATGTGCTGGTTTTTATTCATAATTACCTTGGAATTGGGGGTTCTGATGAATGCACAGACACAGCCTTGTACTTTTCATCATTTCCGTCAATGATGTCCTCGACTTCGGAAGCTCGCAGGAGAGAAACACTTGATGCCAATACATGCTGGCTTAAACCTATGAAACCAGGCAATGAAATAAATGTCTTTATTCTACCAAAATTTGTGAAGTATGATGTAATAAAAGTTGGTGATGTGGCTTGACTGTAAACAACACACATAGGACTATAACTGATATAAAATACATCCAGACACTGATTGCACGAACATCTGGAAATCTAGGACAATAGTTCACAGAGTCCATATCACTCGTAACAAGTCATCAGTTTAACGCACTCTGCAAAAGATGTTGCAAAGAAGCATAAGAAGTTTATAAAATGGCTAATCCATCAATAATATCATGCCATTTGACATTCTGCTGCAAGAAACAAATTTTTTCAGTCACAAGATACATGGACCACAAATATAGTTGATAACCAAAGACTGGTCCAGTAATTTTGGCTTACTAGGTTTAAAGAGAATTAGTTTTAATTCTGAAGTGCAACACTATTCCAGACAGTTGAAGCACTTTGCAAACAAGTACACTTTCCCATATCAATTCCCTGCAGCATGACTGTAGTAACACAGGTGCATTACCGCAGCCCATTTTTGGAAAACTAAAATTAAATACCATTATAAAGCATCTCACCTTTTTTTCATTTTCCTTTCCAACAAAAACTACCTTTATATGCAGACTTTGCAAGCCAAATAAACTCAAAAAAACCAAACAAACAAAGCACTAACAAAACAGAAGTATTAATTTCATACAAAATAAGCATTAACTCACTGTGCACTAACAAAAAGCCTGACACGTGAGCACAGAAAACACATCATGACTCAGACTCATTGATTGTATCTTTTTAGATATAGCCTCAGAGAAACAGCCTCTCCTTCAGAAAGTACATCAGAAGAGATCATCGAATATACTGACCTAATTCAACTAATTTCTTTCTTTCATCATTGGTGATGCTCCTGCGGTACATCCCAGGATACTTCTTGTACAGGGACCCACGAAACAAGCGCAGGTAGTTCCCAACCTATAATTTGAAACAGTATAAGAAATTCTATGCATGTTGTACAAAGGTGAATACGATATTGAAACCATGCCCACTTGTCTGAAAGTATGGTATAGTTCAAATACTGAACATATGAACAAAATCAAACTGAAGCTTAACACACTAAATTTCTTATGTCCCTGCTATAAGCAACAATTTCCTTACAAAATATGTGCAGGTCATTTTTTTCATGACAGAGAAGTTGGGGTGCCATTTATACAGTGACAGTCTTGCTCCTCTGAGAGATGAGCCAAGGTTCAAAACATCAATGACACCTCAGTGCAAGTACATGAAATTTAAGATGAAAATTTGAATGAACTCCTTGGCATAATTTAATTCTTTAACAGTCTAAACAAGGTAAGTTACATAAGTTGGACTGGATGACTGTTCAATTCCAGCACAGGCAGAAATTCTTTTCAATTTGGGGTTTTCACAGGTTTTAAAACATGAAGGCCTCTAGCTTAGTAGACACATATCAACATATTGGAAAAACTTGATTTCTCCATCTTCAGGGTAGAAGTAGTTATCACGACTATTAATCAAACAGAATGACACATCCAAGATGGGTGTAGCATTAGGCATTCATTCAATACTACATCCAGACCATGTCTGCAGCCAATAAAGCATTCTACTGAATAGGTACCTGAAGCTACTTCCACATCAGTAAGTGGCTACATGTACCTGACTACTCACATCCATCCAGCACAGAGATTGAGAAGGCATGCAGCTATTTCCATGTTATCATGGTCGGGAGCTTACTGACATTCAACTTACATGTTCAAGCTTCAGCAAACATGAACGTAAGCACTTAAAATGACTGATGACACAGGAAAATTTTTACATTATGTGTTTTTGGTTTTTGGTCTATTTTGTGGCCATGAAGATGGCTGTTGTGTCACAACTGTCAGTTCACTTTCCCTATGGTCCTAAATGGGCAACAACCTTGTCATCCCCTTCTGGCAGTCTGAGGCACCACCTGCCTACATTACGTGAACACGATCTCTCACCGCACTTTTCAAAACTGAAGATCAAGCAAAATGTCTTCTGAAATGACAGCAAAACTGCCCAGAAACACACAGTGCGAAAGTCACAGAACAGGGTCAATATTACCTGTAAATTACCAAGGAAGTTTAAAACCAGTTATACCTTTATCTCTACTTGCTTGTTGATTGTAGGGGTAGGGCAAGACTTTAATAAATCCATCAATCAATAATTTATTATATGGTCATCAAATCCATACAAGGTTCAATAAACCTACTGGATACTGAATTTGTCACCAAATAATACGGAAATACAATACAAGGAATGTATACAATCAACTTACAATCAGTACAATAATATCACAATACAGGGAAAAATAAATTGTAACAAAACTATCAAACACGTCATATCTACCAAACCAAAACCCCCCATTATGATAAAAGAAACACGCTAATATAATTGCAGCCTGTTGATGACAAAATAAAGTAAAAATATAAAACATTAAGAATGTAGAACAATGGCCAATCACACTTAGAATACAAAACCAAATCCTAGACCTTAGTACTATTAATATACTCAACCAGAGTAGAAAATGGCTTTAAATGCAGACAATCACTTAAGGCCAATCTAAATTGGTGACCACTGTGAGACAACTCTTTTTTTGTCGGAACGTAGATTATTCAAAATTTTGATGCCAAAATAGTTGGCCCCTTTGTGACAGGTTGTTAAGTTAGACAGTGGTTGGTAAAGGTTGACGTTTTACCTGATATTGATACTATGAATCTCAGAATTTAACTTACTGATCTTTACTGTTCACTGCAAATAGTAAGGGTGAAAGTATATACATTGCAACTGAAATGGTAACATCTTTTATTTTTTTAATAATTCTTTGCAACAGTCCCTAGGTCTTGACACGGTGATAATTCTAATTACCCTTTTTTGTGGTCTGAGGACATGAACACTATGTGAAGAATTTCCCCCGAATATTAAACCACAGTTCATAAGAGTGAAAAAAGGAATAGTATACCAACTTTAGAGTATCTAGAGATATAAATGGTTTAATTGCTCTAACTGCATAACAAGCTGTACACAATTTAGGTGTCTATTAGTCTATATGAGCTTTCCAATATAATGAATATTCAGTAACTATTCCAAGAAAAATTGTATTACAGGTACTTGTAACAAGTTCATTATTGTAGCCAACAACTTTGTGAGTAGACATGAAATTATGTAATGTGTTTTTTTCTAATTTAAAAATAATGAATTAGCATTAAAGCGTTCACTTATCTGAATGCATGCAATGGTGTTATCTCTTTTTAAATCTATAGGACAGGGTCTAGTAATAATTAAGCTTGTATCATCTGCAAAAAGGAGTGGTTTAGAGCTAATTTTAATAATTTTTGGGAAGACATTAATATAAAAAAAAGAAAGAGTAATGGTCCAAGTACAGATCTCTTAGTAACACCATGTTTTACCTTGCTCCACTCAGAAAATATACTCTAAAAAGAATCCTTACTTACTCTTAATAATCTATGATGTCTATTTTTAAGACTTACTTAAATCATACCATGGTACTGCAAATACGTCATAATGATCTAAATTACCCCGCTTATGGCATCTCAAAATAAAAGTGTAAATCAAATACGAAGAAGACATTTGGTACAGTGTCAAACGATTCCGTATCATGTAACTATTCCGCGACATAACCAACCAAACTGACGCGACATCGTAAATCCATTACAAATACAGAATAAAGATCTTCGCTCTTTTATATTACAAGAGCGAAGTACCAGTCTATAAATAAGCACACTCACCTCGGATCCAATACAGTAGTATTCCCCATTTTCTTCAACTTGAAAACTAATGGGTTTGTCTCCATAGGTTCTGAGAGCCATGTCTGTCTATGTGACCAACGTACTTTGGCGTCTCTGTCAAAATTAATATAATTTCATTCACTTCTAAACAAAACAACCGAATGAAAAATGAATAATCTGTAAACACAGTAGTATAACGTGAGAACAAAAATCATTCAAAACTTCAATACTTGCCTTTAAAACACTTCCCTGATTTTTTCTTGGACCATACGTATTCTAACCTATACTCCAGCACATATAATTATCAATTTTCACCTACATACTACACTACAAGCATTTATGAAACTTCCTTAAACGCTAAAACCTTAAGATTATAACGAATATAAGTACTGTTCAACCATCGTAATGACGATTTTACAATAACTGGTGGGCCTAATCCCTCAATATGTAAGAACCTCTACACCGGCAAAAGACATTTAAGACATGGCGATTTGTTTACAAGCGTATTTTGTGCCGAGAGATTGTTTTAGGTTTAAATAACCTTTGAAATGTCTGGAAGAATACAAAATATTTTACTAAAAAATTTAATTACGGAAGAAGGAAATGACAATTACAATATCGCAATTACAATTTATAAAATACAAAAGACTGAAGGTCCAAATCAAAGTCGACGTTCCGGTTGCGCAATTCAAATAGAAGTCTATGACTCCTGTTAGTAGTGTTTTTTCCATTTTATTTTTAGGAACAGAATGCATAAACGTTTTTATGGGGAAATCTGAGGAAGCAGAATACTTGGAATACTTACGCGCGGATGGAAAAATAGTATTAAAACGAGTCTTAAAGGAATAGGATAAAGGCGTGGACTGGATTAATCTGCCTCTCGAGAAGAAAAAGTGGGGGCTTCTTTTGAAGATGTAATGAACCTTCGGTTCTATAAAATGCGGGGGATTTCTTCAATACCTATGGAAATGTTAACTCTTCTGTTCCATGGAGTTATGTGGATTTAATTTTATTTGTGTGGAGGAGTTTCTATTTCAATAGCATATTGGAGAGCTGGTTTAAGGCATTTTTGTGCCCACAAAAGAAAATTGAAGGCCCTGCCTAAACATAGCACTAAACTAACAATGCAGAAAGAAAGAAATACGTTTGACACAAAATCTGAAATACAAAATTTTTGGGTACCCCAAACAGTGCAGCCTCATGAAACAACAAAAAAGTCCATTGATTTTAAACTAGCCCTGCTCAAGTATATGGCTTATGATAACATACACAACAAAAAGTTTGGTCAGAAAACCCTGTCATTAGTGTCCTGTACATAAATATGATGCAAAATTATGTGAATTAGTATCTTAATCTGCGTGATAAAACATTGAAGTTTCGCGTTGTCACAGTATTGGCAATTGTGGTATTTTGTGACACTAAAATCCATTTCTTAAAATTAATTTACTTGTAAAAACAAAAATACAGTTAATTGGACACTACTGCTGGTACAGTAAGTATGAGACGGTTGAGATTTGCACTCTTTTGGGACTTTATGCTGGGTAGAACGGTAGTTTCGTACCGACGTTTCGGGACAACCTATTGGTCTCATCTTCAAGGGTCAAGTCATTCTTGGACTGCTTGACCTTCGAAGATGGGACCAATATGTTGTCTCGAAACATCGGTACAAAACTACCATTCTACACCGCATAAAATCCAAAAAGAATGCAGATCTCATTGACATTACAGTGGAAGCCTGAAATTGCATATAAGAGGGTTACTCGATGCATATATCTTAGCCCACTTTTCTTTCTAAGAAGAAAATCCAGCCAGAGGGTGACCACTAGCCTTTCAGGCCAGAAGCCCAGATTCAAGCCCAGGCCAGTCCATGTGGGCTTTGTGGTGGACAAAGTTTGCAGTAGGAAACGTTTTTCTTCAAGTATTATGTTTTCACCTGACAATATCATATGCCAATGTTCCATACTCATTTACTGATCTATCATCAGCATTATGTAACCTTAGCCACTGCAGTGTCATTAAATTCAACATGTAAATGATAAAGAAAAATGAGTAGGCTTATGTTATCACACATTTTGTGTCACTATTTGATCCTTTGAACCACTTGGCCAAACTAAACAAAATTTGGTACAAAAGTTAAGGCTTTGCCACATTCCTCATCATACTTCTTGATTCCTCCAGTCAGTAATAATAACATGGCAGACGTGTGGACTTGTGAAGCAGAGTTAACAACAGTGTCACTTTCTGGAGGGCTCTAAACTTATGTATGGTAAAAATATTCCTTTGTGAGCTGTAACAAAGGAACTACTGGAGCTGGACATTATACACTGGATGTGGAAACAGAACATACATGTACCTACATATTGTGTATGAAAACCTCTATGTCAAAGTTACAAAAATGGAGACAACATGAAACCATCTGGTTAAATCCAACAAACATAATACACACAGTATCACCTTTTAAGTAACACATTCTTGAAAGAAAAAAAAAAGATATAATTAGACCTGCAGGATAAGAAATCTATGTAACAGGGATGTCAGTTTTATAAAATTACCATAAAACTCCTTGCTTACACATGGGTTAATTCTTTTACAGGTTATGTAACTATGTGATTATCAAATGCATATATCATTAAAAGGAAAATGACTTTAATTGAATTTATTTGCATTCAATGAATTGAAAACAGGTTAATACAGTAGATACAGAACAAGTAAGGAATATATTACATACAAAAAGTAGTACAATACAACTGATTAAGCTTAGTTAATCCTTCTATACTTACATTAAAAATTCCTCTACAGGATAGAAGGAGTGTGCATATAAATACTTCTTTAGGGTTTATGTAAATCATTGAGGGTTATCACTTAAATTGTTTACACATTGTGGGAGGCTGTTAAATATTTGTATGATAAATGGACTCCTTTTTGATATAGTGATAAATTTAATGCAGGTTGGTGAGTTACATTTTCATCTAGCATTTATGTGATAGACATAAGAATTTATCTGCGTTTCTTTTTGTTGTTAACCACAAATAAGCAAAGTGATAGTATATATTGTGAATGTAGACGCAGAACTTTCAAATTCTTAAATAAATCTCTACGCAAGTCTCTACTTCTGCTTCCAGTAATAATTCCAATTATATTCTTCTGTATTTTAAAACTTTTTGCACTATGTGAAATGTTCCCTCAAAACATTAATCCATAGTTCATAATGGAATGAAAATAGGCATAGAAAACCATCTTCATTGTTCCAGTGACATAACATGTTTGATGTCATTGCATAGCAAATTGCATTAATTTGTGTCTAATTTATTGAATATGAATTTTCCAAGACAGTGTACTGTCTACACATATTCCAAGGACTTTCTTTTTATCATAAGCTTTATAAATTCATTTGTTAGCACGACTAATAACTAGATCAATTTGTGGACTACTTTTAGTTGTGAATGCATGATGTGGATTTGATAAAAGTTCAGTGAGAGTCTAAAGGATTTGAACCATTTATTTAAGGATTCAAATTAAATTTTTATATTTTTTAAAAATCTTTTGAGATTATAATTGGTAAATATAATACTAGTCTCATCTGGAAATAAAAATGGTTTAGATTTTCCATAAATAAATAAAAAAAAAAGATAAATTATTTATGTAGAGAAGAAAAAGTAAAGGACCTGAAATGTATCCTTGTGGAACACCATGTTTTGTAACTCAGTCTGAAAATATATCATAATTGAAATTTTTAATTATTATCACTGCTCCAATACATATTCCCAAGGTATGATTTGATCCATTCATATGCTGTGCCAGTTATTGCATACAAATTTAATTTGGACAGTAAAATGTCATGATGAACACAAAATAAAGGCTTTTGCTAAAACACAAAAAAAATCTCCCACGATTAATTTGTCATTACGAGGACTTACAGTTTCATTAATTAATTCATAAGTCGCTTTTTCCATTGTTAGATTTTTCCTAAATTAGAGTATGTACTGTACACCGGAGAGATAAGTTACGAAAATAGTTGTAGTCTACTTCAATGCATTCTTACAGCATCATTCAGAAAGAAATGCAAGTAAACACAAAATCTTGGGTGTCAGCATCTGTACAGTCTTGTTTCAAGATAAGGTTCTAATATTTACATATAAGTAGAAATTGGGGGCATGTATCAGGACAGCCAACCTGCATTTCTGCTCTGTGGCACAATGGAAAGTGAGTAACACAGAAATGTGTCTTACAACAACAATAAAACATACTTGCTGCCTTTTTACGTATATATTTATTATTGAACATGTAACAAAAGGAAGATATAAATATTATACAATGCTTAACATATTTACAATAGAATTATATGTATCAAGGAATAAATATAGGAAAAGGCAGAATACAAAATAGACATTATTTCAGGTAATCTTTTTTACTGTCAGAGATTGTTTTTTATTATTGGAGTTGTAGCACTGAAGCTCTGAATATGCCATGTTGTAAGAGTTCTTCAAAAATAAACAACCAGAATGTCTTATTTTGGCCCAAATTTTTTTTAACCCACAGTGTGCAATAGTTTCTTTTAAATTAATTCTTTAACAATAATACAGAGGTTTTGGAATGTCTGAGGAGTGTGCTATTGAACAATGCATGTGCCTTTTGTATGAGGTTTTGACAGGAAGTCTCTCCCAGTAATTGTTGCATGACATGTTATTTTAGTTTAAAAAAATGCTGATGTGTTGAGCTTAGTCATGCACAAATGTTAGTGTTCATGATCTTATGGTCAGTGATGTAGTTACATTTTCTGGGGCCTAGGAGAAGTAATCACAATGATCACACCTAACAGAAATTATGAGATTTAAAAAAAAGTCACGATTATTTATTGAATTTTATCTCAGTAACGTAACAATTTTTTAGCACAAAAATTACATCTTTTCATTTAACATATTCATTTTGCCACCCTTTCTACTCTGCCGCCCAGGACAGCAGCACCACTCGCCCCGCACTACCTATGCCCCTGCCTGTGGTTTATTCTCCTAAAACACTGCATATGCCCCTTACTGTGTGTTTCCCAAAATTATGTGTGCTGGATCCTACAGGCAACTCACTTCCAACCACATTTACAGATTGTATAACTGTTCCAAATTTTTCTTCCATTTTGTTGTTGTTGTTGTTGTTGTTCTTCTTCTTCTTCTTCTCCTCCTCCTGCTCCTTCTCCTCCTCCTTATCTTTCTCCTTCTTCTTCTTCTTGCTGCTGCTTCTATACTGCTGTTGTTGTCATCGTCATTTTTGCTGCTACTGCTGCTGTCATCATCTTCATAATTGTCATTGTCATCATCATTATCATCATTGGTAATTATGATGATGATTGTGTAGTTTTCCAGATACTGTCTGTTGTTGTCTTAATTGGCTGTGCTCCCCTAGATAAAGGCGTAACATTTGTGTCTGGAGTGGGAACAGCCACTTGGCAAATTTTTATCCCCACAGATATGGTGAAAGTGAGAGTGTGGGCTCCAAACTACTAGGTGGAGGACTAGTATTGTTCATGCTTTTAAAGCACCATGTTTGGTACAAACAAAATTTTCAGTCCACAAGCAGAAAATTCTGTACACAGAGCTGTTGATGGATTGTATTCAGAATCCCCTAAATTACATTTGCAGTTACCCAATTTCTCTTTGTCACTAAGCCCATAGCTGAAGTGTCATAACATTAGCTTAATTATGGAGAAAATTAGTGTACTGTTTTTGCAACCTGCAATCAAGAACAATTGGCTGTATAATTCATAATACAGTAAACTGCTGCCCCCTCATTTAGTTCACAGCAGTGTACTTACAGTGCTCTTTTTAGCACCATGAAATCTGGCAAATTAATTTACCAATTCTTAATAGTCATGTTTGGTAAACAACAAAGGAAAAGTGTACCACTTTTCTAACCAAAGAGTGTTGTCCTGTATACTCCTCATTCTTGTGTGTGTTATTTAATGACATGTCAGTATGAAAGATTATAGTGTAGAATGACAAGGTAACTGAAGAATGATGAATTGTAAGGATGTGGACACAAGCAGATGTAGCCTAACCAAGGTACTACATTAGCATTTGCCTAGAGGCACTGAGTAAAACCACACAAACCTCACACAGGATAGTTGGTGTCATCATTGAGATTCAAACTACGTGCCCTTTGTATACAAGTGGAGAGCATTACCATTATGCTAACCTGTTCGTTTATAGTTCTTGTGATGGCTCTCAAATAGTCCATGCATTATGTGGTCCAACATTTCTTCTCATAAAATTGAAAGGTGAAGTTTTGCCTGTCTGCAACATGAACGCATAAGAAGGTTGCAGAACTACAGCTCCACTTTCTTAACCTTGGCAGTAGAAGGTGGCAAGTGACCAACTTCATGCCCTGGCCGCTTTCCTAGGAAAGAATCCTGGTACTCATCAAATAGGAGGCTGGATGGGCCCCACAGCTGGTGTGGACATTTTGGAGAAGAGATGTCTCCTACTCTTTCTGGGATTCAAACCGCATATCGTCCAACCATCCTAGTCACTGCAATGACTACACCATCCTGGCTCCATTTTCTTCTCCTATTTCATCAATATAAGTTAAATTGAAAACTTTTTCAATTAATGTTACATATTTTGATGTGATACATGTTTATTTAAATGAAGTTTAAATGTAATGTATAGAACATGACCGGTGGCCCGATATAACTCAATATGAAGTCCGTCTTCCAAGCCAGTTGAAACCAAGATGCATCAAGTGATGAGGGGACTAAAGACATGAAGACAGGTAGACATACATAACTCTATGCGTTCACTTCATACAAATAACAAATGGTAATATAGGCTACAATATAACAATGGAGACAGAGCTATGGAGAAACTATGAAAATCTGTCATTGTACAGATTTTATTGCATGAAGATCTGTGAAAAGCCCATAATGTAGAAGTCTTGCAACAGTGGCACATTCAGACTAGATATATAGTTCTTTGTTTCCCTTCATTTATTTGTGCAGCATGTTATTGCAACACACACTTTCATATGAAATGTATTTTAAATTTTACAGGGAAAGACTTTCATTAAAATTACATATTATTTAAATATCACATAGAAGTGTACCGTTTAGAATGATATTACAGACTTCACTATGACATGGTAAAACTGACATTACAGTGAGAAATTCATTACACAAAAACATAACAGTAAACCCTAATTTTGTATATTTAGTTTTGTTCACAAACATGTGCCAGAAATGAAGGGATGTTTCTATTTCTGACTAAGCTTAATACTGCATTATGTTTCAACAAAACCATGGATCTGGTTACAATATGGTTACATTGAGAAACTGTGCAAAATGATTTGAGAATTATAATAGTACATACTACAATGGTAGACAGACAGACATATAGAAATAGAGAAAGAACAACAATTACACAAATTAGGAAGTGATGAATGAAAGGCATGTGGCTTCTAGGGCCCAAGAATATCACCCTTCATGCTTAAAGTGGCCACAATGTAACTGAACAACCAGATTGGTCATATGAAATGTAACTTCAGAAAACTGAAAGAGAGACTGTCTGTTAAAAAGATTAACATTCAACATATTGTACAACCAAGCTAGCATAATCAGTATTGTCACTATGCTACAGGGTGGAGTCCAAGGAATGGTTCAATTTCTGACAGATGCAAGACATTTATCAATTTTCGACAGCATTCAGATATGTTATAGGGCCCAATGGGTACTGAAGTGTTTATGCCCAAGCATAAAGAGGCTGGGACATGTAGATCATCACATAATTTCATGTAAGTGCTGATGTTAAGAATGAGTGCGACTGTACCTCCACTTCCAAATATTTCTTCATGGCATGCATAGGGACAACTTTGCTGTTCAAAATATCAGGCCCTGGTATTGAATTGGGTAGGGCTACAATATGTCCTCTTTTCCTCAGAAATATCCTCTCTGATAACCAAAATATTAGCCTTGTACTAGAGGGCTAATGTTTCTCCAATTTCAGACATCTGTATGACCACCATATCTCTATGGTTGATACTTTTTTACTCATGGCATGACAGCGCTAGTGAGCCTAGAACTCCTCTGTGAGGTTCCTCAATCACATTCAGACACACCAAATTCAGTACGACTCCTCTGGATGTGTGATCAACCCATCATGGAGACCTCTAACTGACAACACACAACACTCACAAGAGACAAACATCCATGCCTCTGGCGGGATTCGAACCCACAGTCCCAACAAGCAAGTGGCCATAGTCTCAAACCGCGTGGCCGCTGGGATTGGCATAGTTGATGCTAGAGAAATTAAATATAAAATGAGGGTAATGATACCAATGTCATCATATTTATACCTACTGAGTTCTGTAATGTGGTTTGGTAGGTATGTAGCAATGTTTCAGATAAATCTGCTGCCTCCTTCATCAGGGTAAATGGGAAGATAATCCAGCATCATGATGGAGGTATCAGATGTCTCTGAAATGTCAGTACATGTCTACCACATAATAAGGTACCACATCCCAGAAGGTGATCAGCACACAGTCACTGCCATGCAAATCTCAAATCTCACAAAGCTTCATGAAGTTTAATCATTTGGTTTTAAAGTTATACGACGGGTAGATAAAGAAAGACAGACAGATTTAGAAATGATAATACTTTAATGGCCACTTTACAAATAGTAAGTAAGCGGTTATAATCACCCCTAAATGAAATAAAAGTGTTCAAATTTCAATGTGAATTTGAAACCAAATGATTTTGGTAAAACTGAAAAACATGTTAGGAGAGTTAGAGTGTCATCATTCTCTGTTCGGACAAATTATGTTTACTGTTTGGTCTTTGTATTGTTTTCAGATGCAATAATACTACACTCTGAGATTCCCATTCCATGTTTCATAAGACAACATTGGATTGGATCACTAAACTGGAGAACATCTTAAGCCGAGAAGCATTCAACCCAGAATGTATTATATTTCCCACACTGCTGTTTCTTTAAGAACATGCCAGTATTAACAAACAGTTTCAAATTCCGATGTTTTTAAGTCTTGGTATATGCAATTCCTAGATGTGTGCCAGTAAAATTTTATTCATTGAAACCAATATGATTGTGCAGTTTTAAATGGCAATTTGATTCAACTGCAGGAATATATATATATATATGATTGTCTTCTCCAACAGTCTCTATATAAGAGGGCTTATAGGCCAAAAAGTCTGATCGAAACATTAAAATATTGTTTGATCATAAACCACACAAGAATATATATATAACACAGTCAATATGATTGCCATGCAATATAAACTGATATGAATACAGTACTGATAAAAATTCTTGCAAATATTGTGCATAGAAAATGGTCATTATTCAGTTTAATTGGTTGGATAGGCAAATGTTTGAAATTCTTTTCACTAGGTTTTATGAATAATCAATATCATAATGGTGTTTGGCTACACTTTCAGAATTCTGCATTATTTACATATATGCAATAGTAACTGCTCCAACATAATTAAGAAAATGTGAACATCTATAAACCTGATCAACTTTATATCAATACTGTATCAAACATATTTGGAAGAATTTTATTGATACTCATTACACTTATGTACAAAGTAACAATGCAGTACACAGGTTAGACATTTCATATTACATTGTAAAGTGGTTATTATTGCACAATGCCCAGTAAACCTCTTAACTGATACCACATTCATTAGTTGATGTGTCAACATTTCAATGGTCATGAGCTGATTTCTTGCTGTCTGAAAGGTTAATTCTGTCACGTTAAACAATATTATATTTTAACCCTTATCTTGCTAACGTGGAGGATATGGTGATCTCCTAATAATGCCAGCAGATGGCAGATGGGATTTAACTCAGTGTTTAAAGGGTTAAATAATCTGGAAATTTAAAACCTCTTTCCAAATGTCCACCTTTTCAATTCTCCTCAAGTAAGAATTATGGTAATGTTCATGTTTAGCTCATTACCTCACTTCAAAATAAATTTCTGTGGCCATTTTGAATTATAGAGGCTCTTACTCCATCTGCTTTTGTTTAAAAATCTTTGTTGCAAGTCCTACACTAATGTGTGATCATACAACCATATACAATACTAATCTTTCAGTTTACTTCCATACATTTCCAATGTAGATGTTCTGAATCCAACAAGACTCAAAACACTGCCCAAAGGTATGGCCACTGTTTATAAGATATACTCTATAACAGGCACATTGGGATTTAATGTTGCCTTTAAAAGCTGAAGAATTTGCAACCAAGTGTTTAGCAAACATGGTGAAAATCAGTGGCATACCCAGGAATTTTGTTTGGAGGGGGGTTCAACAAATTAAGTTGAGGACAGAGGACAGGGATCTGGGGGCGGTAGCCCTCTAGTCAGGGGTTCTGGAGGCAGCTGTAATTTTGTACAAGACTTTCCATTTCATATAGTAGAATCTTCTTAATTTTTGGTACTTTAAGACTGTTTATGATGACAACCAATCTATTTGTCATTGTTAATGTAAAACAACTGCGAACCTAGGTAGATTTAGAATTTTACTGCCTTTTTTCCAAACATCTTGGGATGTTGGTGTCCTAAATTCAGCAATTTTCAACAGTTTTCACAATCGGGTTGAGTTTGGCACGATTATGGGGGGCCTTCGGAATATCCGAGAGGGGGGGGGGGCTTTGAACCCCCCCTCAGTATGCCACTGGTGAAAATATGGCCTAAAACATTTCACAGTAATTTCATTGCACTGACAATTTAAATCTCCCATACTTAACATCAGTTTAAATAGTGTTCAGCATCACCTTACCATATGCAAATTATACAAAAGAGAATAGTTGTCATATGTGCCTACTGTGTAATAAATATTTGTCTATTAAAACGACTTGTGTATGGATCTTGAAAAATTGTATCATACTTGATCCCAGTTTTAGAAAACCAAGAACCAGGACACTTAGTAAAATTTAGGTGATGAAGGAACTGGAAGTAAAAGACAAAAATTTAAACCTTTCATGCAATGAAAAAAAGCAGAGTAATATATTAAAACTACTGCAACAAGACAACTCAGGTAACAAATTGTGACACACAATACAAAAAAATTAAATGATGATTATGATGGCTCAAGAGGTATGGGAGAGGTAGCACCTTTGTAAGTGGTTGACTCAGCACTGGTCCCCACCAACGCAGGTGTGCAACAGTGTAACTTGAGGCACAAGCCATTCATTTTCCTGCACACCAGACTGCTCATGCATATTGAACAGCTACATCTAACCAGAGGAAAGCCTGTTTAAACCGAACATGGTGGATCTAAAGGGGTAAACTTAAAAAAAAAATCTCTGAGACTAAAATGTAAACAACTGTGCCAATGGACTCCAGAAGCATCTGAGGTGGAAGGCTAGAAGCCAGGACTGGTGAACTGGGGGCACCTGGAAAATCCAGTTTCACAAAGCCTTAGTAGGGCAACAGGGGCTATGCTACCCTGGACTGTACAATCCCTAGCTACTTATTTTAAACATAGTCAAAACATGTGCAATGTCTTTTCATTCTAGCCAATGCAGACTCCCCTGTAAACCATTCATCTCTTATAATAATAATGATAGTGATATTATAACAAAGTGATGGAATCATGGGCATGACATGTTAAATGTTGACACATAACATAAGAACTGAATAGCTTAATATCAATTCCATCATTGTGATATATATTTCAGTAACAAATGCTGTGCCTGGGTTTGATCCTAGGCCAAACTATGTGGAATTTTTAGCAGACAAAGGGGCACTAGGTAGGTTTTTCTCCAAGTACTTCACTCTTCCCATACCATTATCATTTCAAAATTTCTCCATATTCATTCATTCATCCATCCATCCATCCATCTACCACCAACACAATATTATCTTAGTAAATGACAAGAGTCATTAAATAAAATGGTGGCACCTTCCATTACTCTAAAACATGCAGACATATTGTTTTCTAAACAAAAACGCCTGTGGCAAACATGTTAGGGTAATTTACTTTAAAGCTGTCCATTTTGTGCATTTTTAGATCAGTGTACATTTGGTTGATGCAATAAACTTAGAATACTGACATTTGTTTCATGTTTTAAATATATAAGAATCAAATTACAAAGCTATTGCATGTCTCATCGTTTTGCCTGTTCCCAGCTTTGCTTATTGAGGTCAAATGGGAATGTTAGTGACATTGGCTAATTTCTGGAAAAGAACATTATGTACAAGTGGAAGAATTCACAAATATTAAATATCCCAATGCTGGTTTCACAGTGAACACAAGAAAATAAGAAAACTTCTATTTCAACATTAAAGAGGAAAAGCCATTTTTAATTTGGTTGAGATATGTAACAAATATTTCACGAAATGGCTACTGTGTGGAAATCTGAGTTCAGTGCTTTCATTGTAAACTGATATTTTCAACAAATTTGACCGATTCAGGACTCATTAAAATTTTCCACTGTGGACTGACGTCTGGTTTTACCATTCCATAAATGCCATACACTTAGCCCTTTATTTGTGAACACTTCTCTACCATTTGCCCCAGAAGATATACTCTTATTCAACAATATAAGAAAAGGAGCACTTATTATTTAATTCTGGGAGCCTGGAGTTGTGGTCACAGATATTTTGTATAGTTTATGAAATGCCATAAAGTTTAGTTACAGTTTCATAAGCTGCATATATAAACTACTTCCATGTTTGGTGTTACTACCAACATATATTTTTCAAAAAAAGCACAGTATGCAGTCAGCTGTTTGGTAGAATTAACCCTTATCCTGCTAACGGAGAGAATATGGTGAGCTCCTAATAATGCCAGCAGATGGCAGATGGGATTTAACTCGGTGTTTAAAGGGTTAAATCTGACAAGGGAAGTGATGTCATTTGTAAAGTAATGATAAAACACAGACCTTGACAGTACACATGTTTTTTTTTTTTTTTTACAAAATCAACCAAATATTTTATTATTCAAACTTAAAAAGAGTAAAGCTATATCTGTGAAAGGAAATGATAAAGATACACCCACAAAAGGAGAGACTCTGCCAGAATATCGTGAAGAACACAAATGAGGAAAAAGAAAATCAATTCATTTAAAATATGGCTACTATCTAGTGACAAAAAACAACTGACAGAATTCTGGATATTCAGATAATGGAGATTACTCTCTTCCGACATGTGACTCAAATTATCTTTTTACATACAAAAATCTCTCAATTCGGCATGAGCAATGTTTGTTTCTCTAGTTCCTGGCAATTTGCCAGTTTTCAGTTGCACTGAAACTGTATTCAGTATGCATTTTAAAGTACTTTCTCAAACCTCCCATCTTCCAGCTTTCACTGGTGGCTTGCTGATTAAATAACTAAAATGCTGTGGTGGCAATGCTGATGACTGTTTTACTATGACCTTCGTGGCTCCAACTTTTGTGACAGACTTGTAAGCACACGTTGATTGTCAATAGTGCGCAGGCAGCTGACGTAGGACCTCACGTCTGCTTCACTCTTAGGAGATGGTGGCTCAAGCACTGTAGTAAACATTAAGGCTTTGCAATCAAAAAGTGAAAATTTAATTCACCTAACAACATGATCATGATTGTTTCCATAGGTGCAGACCATCGCTTAAGGATAACTGCCTTGTACTTCTGTCACAATATTTTGTATTCCTTACTGGTTGCTGGTTATTTTCACTTGAAGTATAGAGACACTCTATGACTTACACAATTCAAAGTCACGCAGTTTAAGACCTATTCAATTTGAAGAACTAATAAGAAAAAAAGGGACAGCGAATTAAAAAAATAAAAATAACACCTTTGAAATGTGTACCAAATTCTTCTTTGTGGGCATGAGAGTGTAATAAGAAAATGGCAGAAAAATTCTGCTACACAAAAAACAGATGACAGGGCAGTTGTGCTGCAGATGATCAGGTTTCAGTATGTTGAAGTTTAGACTTCAACTGGATTCCCTTGTATGTATATAAACAGTTGACAATTTGTATATTCAATTCTGACCCATAAAAATTTGACTTGAGCTGGATATTCCAGTATGTAAACATTGTGTAAAGTGAGGGGGTGTCTGTATGGTGTGAAAATGGGGTATGGATAGGTACAGTATAATTTATGTATTTTCAGACTGCTAGCTGCTTTTAAATGTTTGTGACAATGGTAAATAGAAGCAATCATGACTGAAATTTCAGACCCTGTCCATCATCCCAGATTAAAAATTCTGAACAAGCCAGTTTCCATCCTTCAGTCCAGGGGTTGAGACTATCCATTTCTAATGCACCCACATGACTAGGTTCTCTCCTCTCCCCATTCTATTTGAACAAACAAGCACATCCAGCCTTTAAAATACTGTGAGATATTAATCTTGGACAATGGACAATGTCCAAAATATTGGTCACTGCCATGACCAAGATAAACCCCACCCCCCTTTTGTTTGTAGGGAGGCAGAACCAAATTTCTGTACATTCATTTTTCATTTGATTTACGACACAGTGAAAAGCGTTATCTGGAATAGCAAATTCTAATATCTGGGGAAAAAACATCATGTGTACTGTACATCAAACAACTGAAATTGTAATAGGTTGAAGAAATCCAGAATTATGATGCATGGAACTACAAGTATAAAATATAAAATATGAACTTGTAACTCACCTAGATGCCTGCTGCGGCAGTAACGAATGGTACGCATTGTCTGGGCCAGCATGTGCATCTTCTCAAAGTTAACCAACCCATCTAGGTATGTCTTATTGCCCTCATGTGTAAATGTCATATCTACAACAATCGTCATTTATTCTTGTGACAGAAAATCATCTTATATGGGACGTCACAAATAATGAATACATTCATTTTACATGCTAACAAAACAATACCAAACCAAATGTGACTGACCGACATATGCCACCTCCTTTTAGAATGCTGAAAATAGCTCATGGTCAACATAATGTGCACAGCACAATGATATCCTACAGAACACAAGGAATTCATTACAAACCTGTGGTAGCGTAAAGGTAAAGGTACAGCTATCCCTTGCAGGCCTGGAATGGCCTTAGGGTTCCAGGACGTTTAGGTTCCCAGAATTTCTAGACAATTCGTACATAAGGTGGTAAAGTTAACAGTCCTATGCACTGGGTGCCTTTACCCCAAAGAAGATATCCCTGATATTAATTTCTTCCCTGTTGCCAACTGAACAGTAGGTCGAGCGGGCCTCAGAATCAGTCTGGATCCCTTAGAGGAGGAGAGAAATCTCATGTTTTCACCAGGACTCAAACCACAATTTCTCAGTCATCCAGCTTGAAGTCTAATCATTGTACCACCTAAGCTGTCATGACTATGAATACGCAATGACTGAAATGCAGTCTCATATCTTATGTTTTTGGACCGCGCATCATCTTGATAGTTGAATAAAGAGAGACCAACTTGATGTCACTTGCTTTATTATTTCATCATTTAATGCTCAACATGTTTCGGATGTTAATACACCCTTCCTCAGGAGCTTGCAACTTATTTGTTGAGTTATTTCATGGGTTGTATTGCTCTGGTTCGATGTGTGCTGGTTTTACATTGTGGTTTGACTGGGGTGGTGTGGTATCCGAATGCAGGCTGAAGCCTGCATCCAGATACCACACCACCCCAGTCAAACCACAAAATAACACCAACACACATTGAACCAGCCTGCATCCGGATACCACACCACCCCAACCAAACCACAATGTAACACCAACACACATCAAACCAGAGCAATACAACCCATGAAATAACTCAACAAATAAGTCGCAAGCTCCTGAGGATGGATGTATTAACATCCGAAACATGTTCAGCAGTAAATAATGAAATAATAAAGCAAGTGACATCAAGTTGGTCTCTCTTTATTCAAC
>Ga0136643_10000989_pt1 | contig 33495 bp, 14 predicted proteins | sample TergutLab28metaG_FD_96883 | JGI IMG/M metagenome (GOLD analysis project Ga0136643, IMG submission 96883) | Labiotermes labralis P1 segment gut microbial communities from Petit-Saut dam, French Guiana - Lab288 P1 (version 3) (version 3) | ecosystem: Host-associated > Arthropoda: Insects >...
ACCTGACGCTGTATGTGCAGTTCTGAGCTCCTGATGATGGATGGAAAAACCGTCTGAAACATGTAGAGCGTCTTATAGAAATAAAGAAATTGTGAAACGTTGCGTCTTGTTGGTTATACTGTACGAATATATTAGTGATGCACGGACTTATGAATGTTAAACTAAACTTGAAGTTGCACATAGAATGTGGCTCAGAAAACCATTGAAACAAATCTCTTTATACATAAGTAAAAATATGCTACAGCATGCAAGTTAAATTAATATTTACACATTTATTCCTTCACCGTTTTAATATTGTAGGCCGATCGCAATAATTATCCGATGAGAGCATTGAGAGCAGTTCTTTGTGACAGTACGCCTCTCATTCTAGCCCTTTTTACGTAGGTCTTGCCTTGTCACCGAGCGTCTTAGAAAATTAACATAAATGGCATTTAGCACGTTTATGAGAGTAGAATTCCATTTAGATCACTAACAGTGCCGCTTTAAGTTTATGGTTATTGTTATGGAAGCGGAGGCAGAGAGAAGTTCGTAGCACATCACTAAACTTGAATGGTCGCCCACGTGGCTTCTTTCGGCTGCCAGAAGTTTTCTAGTTGTTTCAATAAGTTATTGCTAGGCGTATTTTGACAGAATGTCTTAGAGGAATGATAAAGTAAAGGTAAAGGTAAAGTTCACCCCAGAACAGGCCACGAAGTCCCAGACCGGGAGCAGAGGTATAGCTCTACTCTTTCTTTAACCTCGGCGCTAGATGGGTTGGGTGGTCAACACCACACCCCGGCCGCTTTACCCCCGGGAAAGACCCGGTATCCATTGTATAGGAGGCTGGGTGGGCCTCAGGGACGGTCTGGACAGGCGCGGAAAATCTCGCCCCCCACCGGGATTCGATCCCCGTACTTTTCAGCCCGTAGCGAGTCGTTATACCGACTGAGCTATCCAGGCCCTCACAGGAATGGTAAAATCGTTTGCTTTATAGAAAAAAAAAACTAAGTAACCTCTAATGACGAGTTTGCGTAGTATCGTCATCATCATCATCATCGTCATCATCATCATCATCATCACTTTTCCAGGTATGGCGATATTGATTATTAATTTAATGGTAGTGTATGTCCTAATATCGTCGTATTAAAATAATTACATGTATGCAAAGAGCTCAGTCGATGTAGTGAATAGGCTACTGAATAGATAACCGACACGTCATGGTTCGATTCCCAGCAGTGGCAAGAGATTGTTGTCTTCTCCAGACTGACAAGACCGGTTGTGCAATCTGCTCAACAGCTGTCGGTGCTCTTCTGGTGGTAAAGGGCCCGGGGCGTGAAGTTGACCATTCACCTTAATCGAGTGCCTAGGTTAAGGATGAATGGAGCTTTACCTCCATTCCATCACCTACCTTCTTGGCCTGTTAGGAGATAACTTTACTGTTTAAGATTATGCACAAGCCTTACAAAATTCTGAAATGTTGGATCAAAATTACGAGCATTTCCGACTTTATACTTTGTGTTAGTCGCATTTAGCAACCTTGTAGGTAAAGCCAACTTGGTGCACAATTTCTCTTTGTATGTTTATTTCTTTTCTATACATGTTTCGGGTGACTATGTGCCCAACATCAGGGGAAACAACTGTATTTATGCGACACTTGGTACTTGTTATTCTGAAACAAATGGATAGTTAAAAATTACAAGGGCGCATGTCTTGACGTACGCTCTTGTAATTTTAAAATATCCGTTTGTAGAGAAAAGAAATAAACATACTAAGAAAAATTTTGCACCAATTTGGCTTTATTTACAAGATTATACAGGGATGCACGGTCAACAAAACATTAAAAATAACATTTAGCAGTGATGTTGGACCGGTCTAGAACATGTCTCCGCAAACTAAAATTAAATCTTTTTTTTTTAATTTAATCGAAGCGTGATTCAAACAAATGTGGTTCTCTGCAGCAAGGTTTTCCCGCACGTTTCATATTTACATATGCAAACTGATGAAAGCATGGTTGGTATGAACGAAATGCTTCGTCAGAGACAGTATTCAGACCGTATGAATTTGTCGCGACCCACGATAATCGGTCCCCATCCTAAATGAAATAACATTTATGTGCTGCCAGTGTTATTACTGCGTGCTGTCCTTGCAGCCTATATGTAGGCCTGTTTAATGATGTGACCTTGACTGCTGTCTTCAAATCACATGCGAGCTCCAGTGTGTTGCTTTAGTATTCTGTGGAAAATGATATAAATTCGTGGTACAGACATTTTACGATTATGTAAGGGTTCCGTCCCTGAACCTTTTACGTAACCCGAAATGTACGTAATTCGGAATTGAACCCATCCTCATTATAACATGTCATCGGCTGTGTGTGCGTGTTTAGAATGGCAGTTTACATGTGTAAGATGATATTTCTATCAGTTTCTTCATATAAAAGGTAAAGGTAGAGTGATCCCCTTACAGGCCCGGTGTGGCCCAGAGGGTGGGTAGAGGTATAGCTCTAATCTTCCATGACCGCGGCACTAGAAGGGGGTGAGTGGTCAGCAGCACGCCCCGGCCGCACTTTACCGGTACCCGGTACCCATTTTACAGGAGGCTGGATGGGCCCCAGGGCCAGTCTGCACGGGTGGAAAATGTCGTCCCCAATGGGATTCGATCAAGGACCCTCCAGCCCGTAGTCAGAAGCTATACCGACTGAGCTACCCGAATATGAAACACACAAATTAATATACATTTAATATTTGCAGTATTAATAACTAATGATATATAATACTAATTAATAATAATAATAATTAAAAAGAACTGTATACACAAGTCCGAGTTTACGCAAGTCCCATATTACGTAAACCGTAAACTGACTTACGTCCTTTGATCACATGTATTTCTTTACAATAAGACATATTAAGCCCTGTTTAAATTGCAAATAAATTCCAAATTATATAAACCCTTGCCGTACAAAACATTCTGCAAGTTAAAATCATGTTTATTCACCAAACGAAAGAAGGTGCGGACATCTCACATTGCTACGTGACGGGGATGTTCGTGATTTACAGACGACAGCTTACCATTCATATTAGGCTTTATTTGTGTGAAAGTGAAATGCATAATTACACGAATCTGCTGTGGTGACTACCAGTAATACTAGGAACGCATATAGGGTGTTAGTGGCGAAACCTCCTGGAAAACTGTAATTTTGGTGCCTGCTTATGTAATAACTGGACAATATTAAGACTGATCTCAGAGAAATAGGTTGTGATTCTAGATCACTGAACCTTGCTCGATACCCTGTTTAGCGGTGGGATCAATTATATTCAAAAAGTAGTTTATTTTGTTAGTCAAGTAGGTAGTTAGTAATTTTTGCCAGTATATTTCTTCAAGGTTTATATACCGAGATATTGATATTAAGACACATGTGGCGAACGCAACAGAATGCCTATTCGGGATACATATAAATGACGTCAGAACGGTTAAGGTAATTACATTTATTGACGGTTTATAAAGAGGTTAGTTGCATTTAGCTTCGTGCAAGATGTGGAAGAATTTCTGCTCGACGGTTTGGCAGAGCTGCCACTGAAATCTCACGAACATTCCAGGAGTAAGAAGGTTCCAAAGAGATGATGGTCACGTGGGGCGTATGACTGTCAATATATGCCAGTTCTGTCATAACACGCTGAGATAATGATTGACGGGGAACATGCCAGCGCTCATGTGATAAATCTAAAACAGAAATTTTATATTTGTAGTTCCGTGCATCTTAATTCTAGGTTGAAGAAATCCAACAAGATGCAACAGTATGGAGATATTTATTTACTGCTAAATTGCTCTACATGTTTCGGGCGTCCATCGCGCCAATCATCAGGTGTATATAAAACTGTAGTTGCAGCCTTTGGTACAAATCATACTGTCTGAGGAGCAAGCTTCTTCAAACGTGACCTTATTTGGTCACGTTTGAAGAAACTTGCTTCCCAGATAGTGTGATCTGTACCAGAGGCTGCAACTACAGTTTTATATACCCCTGATGATGGGTGCGATGGACACCCGAAACATGTAGAGTAATTTAGCAGTAAATAAGTATCTGCATACTGTGGCATCCTATTGGATATCTTCAACCTAAAACAGAAAGTCGCCATCATTTCGGCCAGTTTACCCTATCAGAATATCAGTAATACATGGGGGAGTTTTAAACAAATAAGCGGGTGTGTGCCCTCTAATTAAAATGTTCCCTCTGAGAACAATGCCTTCTCCCTCGGTTTTCAATTTAAACACTGTTGTAACAGAAGGATTCTTCTATGAAACATGTATGAGAATGTGAAGGGAGATGGGCCTTCGTTTACAGAGGTGTCCCTTTCGTGAATTCAGATTATGGAATTGCTATGCAAATTAGGCTGTTTAATCATGCATAACATTATGTCGTTTCAGAAGGTTGGAATGGAAATCATCGAAAAGTCTTGGTTTACTCTGTAGACAAAGGATCACAGACAAACGAGAACACTTAACATCCCCTTCATGCATATTCTGTGTCGAGTCTCACATACTTTGTATTTTAAACTTCCCCACTTTCATTTCCGGTTACACGTGGTGAACCCACTTCCGGGACAGACCGGAACTCGGTTCAATGTCACCTGCACCACGAGTCCGGCCACCAACCGTGATGCCATCACAGGATTCAGTCGGTGACAGACAAATAAAGGAGCATAGGCTGTAACGTTGCAGGACGATACGTGGGTTTGATGAGACTCGTAGAAAACGTGTTCCATGCAAAAATGTGGCATAGGGAAGGTTCCAGAAGCTCGCATACACGTCACGCAAAATTGAAATACTTTTTTGTCTGCTCACACACGTAAATAATTCATATGGCTGAGAAAAAACATTCATTGGTAGTCATGAGACAAATATCGGTCCATTTTATGTCCCGTATCTTATGTTGGTGTTGGTCAAAATTCTTCCTATAATGTGCTATCGTTAAGGAATGCAATGTTATTTATGATGTTATTAACATCACACGGGGTCTATCTCTAGTAAAGCTCTATATTTAATTTTCCACGTTTTGCTGTAGGGGTACAAAGTAAACTCAGAACGCTCCTGAATTAGTGTGCTTAACAACTCTTCTTCGAATGCTTTACCTTGCCTGCAGCCGAACTTCACCAGAAGAACTAACGGTTATTGCCTTGAAACTCTCACAGCACTACATTTTCTATCCCTCCCCTTGTCACCATAAATCCATTGTTTAGTACTATACCTTGTACTTATTCTTGCTTTTTGTATTCAAAGAATTATCAGAGACGGTTTACAACATATCGGGTCTGAATACAAAAGTAAATTTCATGCCCTACCTCCACGTAATCCTGAACCGAAAATGCGGATTCTGCAATGTGAGAATTTACGTGTGCATACAAATTGTAGCAGAGAACCCGCCCTTTCCATCCCCGCCTTTATGCAGTCGCATTGAATGCAGTAGCCTTAAACTAGCCCTGAAAGTTATTTGGTCAGGAGACTGTATAACGCCGTACAATATACTTGTATACATTGGTACGTTCTTTACTTCCTTGTCCGGTCGTAAGTAACTGCAATAATATTGTAGGATGTCTCATTGCAGGATTGGGGGGGGGGGAGCAATTATGTACTTTAGTTTTGTGCAATAAAAGGTAAAATTTCAGTTCTTCTTTTGTGAAAAGGCGGCGCTATAAATCTGGAATAAACAGAATAACTACATCACTAACTTTATGGAGGAGAGTTCTTCGTGAGAATATCCGAATACACTTAACTGCTTGGATCAGTACAGTACAGAGTGAGCCTTCATAGTGTTCACAGTTTGACGAATACAGACTTACCACTTGACTAAACTCGAAGACAATTCAATATTTCAAGATGTTTGGATGCACAATATTTTAATTACAATCCCGTATTTTAATAATTTTAACATAATTTTAACATAACTTCAACATTTCCAAACTTATATATTGCTGTTTTCATGTATACTGCCATTGCGTATTGTACTATTTACAGTTAACAGAACTACATGCTTACGCTGTATAATATACTATTTTTTCCTTGTGGCGCTGCGGCCCCATACGGGCCATGGCCTCCTCATTCACGAGGTTTCTTGTTCTCATACAACGAAGTACTACAGTCAGTAGGACTCCTCTGGACGTGTGATCGGCTCGTCGCAGAGACCTCTACCTGGCAACACACAACACTCACAACAGACAAACATACATACCCCCGGCGGGATTCGAACCCAAAAGCTCAGCATGCGAGCAGCAGCAGACCTACACCTTAGACCGCGCAGCCACTGGGACCGGCGTACAATATACATATTATGTCTTGTAGTTTACAGTGGTGCTCCCAGAAGATAGCTTTTAATAATAGCCGAAATATGGTGGGAGTCGTTATCTATGTAGAGACAATTGCAGTTTGTTGGTAATTAACCTAATTATGTTCGTAGTTGTGCCTACACCGCCCCGCAACTGTACCTTATCCTGACGCAGATGAACCCAGCATTCACCCTCGTAGCTTACTTCCTTTGAATAAGTTTTAATAGTTCCAGCCTGCGTCTCCAAAACGGTTTCTTTTGTTCTTATTATCTGACTAAGATATTTACTTATCTCTGGCTTTACCAGTGTGTCTTACATGCCCGCCTTTCTCATTATCCTTGATCTGATCTCCTTAGTGATGCGCGATGCAGAGCAAAATGCATGAAATTTAATAATAAAATGTTTCCAAACCTCCTGTTACTTACCCTCTCTAAGTTCCTTTCACAGTACGTTAAAGAGTTAGGTTTCTTGTTGACTTTCTGACGCATGAAGTAAGTGGCTTATATAAAATGGAATAGCATTCGTTACCGTATGAATTGTATACTAGTGCAGTTGACGAGTTCTGTTACAAGTGTTGTCTGTGACAGCTGAATATACAAACATTTAGATATGCAAAATCGAAAATTATCAATTTGAAAGTATCTGTGTTTCAAACAGACAAGTAAATAAGGATACCCACTTTGTTAGACGAAAAGCGACTATTAGCTTCTTCATGTCTGTCCGTCCGCCTGTCCTTCCTTCCGCATATAACAACTCGGCTCCTGCTGGATGGATTTTCATGGAATTTAGTACTTGTGTATTTTTCGAAACTCTGTCCAGAAAAATTCAAATTTAGTTAAAATCTGACAAGAATAATGGGTATTACATGAAAACATGCGTACTTTTATGATATCTCGTTCTGTTCTTCTTAGAATTAGAACCGTTTCGGACGAAGCTGTGGAGAAAATCAAAACACATTCTATGTTCAACAACTTTTTCCCGTAAATCGTGCCGTTGATGAGATACTGTTGAAAAATATGGTAGAGTCGGGGAGGCCACAGATGATAATATAACACGGCGTATGCGCATTGCGTGATGAATAACTAAGACTACAAACACATACTAAGGATATGTAATATTATTACTTTTTCACGGCAACAGTGGTTACTCGAAGTCGTTTAAATGTTACGTTACACGTACACTGTCTTTCGTGTATCTCTTTCTCTTTCTGCTAGTCTGCACACATAACCATCTACGAATTCCTCCATTGATTATATTCTGTCCCACGGTCCGAATGGCCATGGTGGGATACCCAGCACTCTAACCAGCATGTTCGTTTGTGCAGCAGTAACTGCTTGGGAGATTGACGTGGTTGTGAGAGGATAACTTGGATATTTACGTGGCTGTGACAGCCTAACTGGAGTACAGAAGTGGTTGTGAGAGGATCACTGGAATATTGAAGTGGTTGTGTGAGCATAACTGGAATATTGAAGTGGTTGTGAGAGGATAACTGGAACATTAAAGTGTTTGTGCAAGGACAAATGGAACATTGAAGTTTTTGTGCAAGGATAACTGGAATACTGAAGTGGTTGCATGAGGATAACTGGAATATTGAAGTGGTTGCATGAGGATAACTGGAATATTGTAGTAGATTTTAGAGGATAACTGGGGTATTCAAATGGTTTTGTGAGGATAACTGGAATATTGAAGTAGTTGTGCAAGGATAACTGGAATATTGAAGTGGTTGTGCAAAGATAACTGGAATATTGAAGTGGTTGTGCAAGGATAACTGAAATATTGAAGTAGTTGCATGAGGATATCTGGAATGTTGAAGTGGTCGTTTGAGGATAACTGGGGTATTCAAATGGTTTTGTGAGGATAAATGGAATATTGAACTAGTTTTGAAAGGTTAACATGAATATTGAAGTGGTTACGTGAGGACAGCTTGAATATTGTGAAGGTTGTGAGAGGATAACATTCAGTTTTATCTGACGGTGACATTAATGAGGACAGGCAGTGGATGGAACTGGATTAGTACTGTGTGCTTTAATTCAGAAGTGCGGCACTGATGGACACGTGTAGATGCCGGTAGACATTTTCGCCTACACCACATCATATTTTACCTTTTTAATTATGAGTCTCAGTGGGTTGGCCATGCCTACTCCCTGTTAACACTATGTGACCTACATTAGACCCGTGAAGCATCCATTTACATGGCAAGTGTCACTGACCATAACAGAGTTGCAGGAAGTTATGAGTTGTGCGCACTTGGATGTAGACATCAAACCGGACACGAAAGTGTTTCCACATCCAGCCCAATAAAATTATATGGCGTTCTATTTTCTTTATAGATCTACTTTATCGTTTCTTCTTTTTGAGGACAGGCATGAACTTTCCCTGGAGAAGAGAACGCAATTTTAACAGCAAACATGCGGTCAAAGGGTAAAGCGCATACAAGTTCATGGAAAAGTTTTTTCGCTTCGGTACACAAACTCGTTTCATTTCTTATTGCTGTACAGAGTATTTGAGTCTTTAAAATATAGACATGGTGGCACAGTTGGTTTCTTTGGTAACAACACGATGGCCGAATTTATGCAGTGGTATGTTGGGATAGGACAACAACGAACATCTGTCATTTTAATGATTTCCCAAACTAGACGTAAATAACAGAGCAAGATCAAGACAGTTTTTAAGAGAATTTTTCTAATACAATGCTGCATCATACTTTACATAACTGCAAACAATTAATAATGCCCTACTGTGATGGCTCTTGGATGGGCGAACATGTCGAGTGGATTTCATTTATAGTGGAAATACTTTCAAATGAAATGAACTTTTGCTCAAAACGGCATTAGAAAGTCTTGGAAGTGTGTCATCCCCGTTGTGTGTGTGAAACTAGGAAAAGGTATGTAGTCAAACACAACTTAATCACTGAGGTGTATTTCATGACTGTGATGGAAACAACTACATGTTTCCATCACAGTCATTAAATACACCTCAGTGATTAAGTTGTGTTTGACTACATACCTTTTCCTAGCATTAGGAAGTGTTTCGGAGTTCCTAATTTGAATCAACAGTAACGTGTAAACCGTAATATTCGTAGAGTGAAGTTTAATTAAAATCTTAACAATGGGAGTGTCACTGAAGAAAGTTTGGGAGATTTTTACCTGGTGTTTAGAAAGACAAGTCTTTCATCACAGTGGAGATCGTATTTCACCGACCGTCGGAATACCTCAGTAACACAGAGAGTGGACTGAATTTATCTGGCTTAAAGCTTGGTCCAGTGGTTGGTTCTGCTGAGCATTACGATAAACAAGTGGAACTGCGTGACTGAAACCAGCGATTTGGAAGTTATGATGGAATAACAGAGGATGTTCAGGAGAGAGGTATGTGAAATCCGCGTGACGTTTATTGGTAAAATATTCAGAAACGAAAAAATGGAGAGGAAAAATTGTACGTTGTAAATGGTTGAATATAAAGGAAAATGTAGTCCAAGGGAAAGTATTGACGATCACAATTACAAGAACACAAGAACGTAGGAAAATTTCTATATAAAATTAGATTTGAGATGGAATGAAGTCATGAAGAGACAGCTATATTTGGACAATAGCCGGTTCCGGTGGTCGCGTGATCTAAGGCGTAGGGCTGCGGCCTCTCACCTGCTGAGGTTGTGGGTTCGAATCCCATTGGGGGAATGGATTATGTCTTTTGTGAGTGTTGTTTGTTGTCAGATGTCTCTGCGACGAGCTGATCACTCGTCCAGAGGAGTATTACTGACTGTTGCGTCGTTGTGTGTGATCTAGAAACCTCGTAAGTGAGGAGGCTCTGGCCCACTGGGGGGGGGGGTGTTGCGCCAAATACAAAAGTATTTGAAAAATCTGACGGCATCGAGTGAGAAATTCGGTACTTTTTGATGAAAAGAAAGTCTGCAATGGTAATAACAATAATGCCGATTATGGTCAGTACAATTAGTTAATAAGCAAGTGTTAATAGGAACACGTGAGTATTTAAGGAATGTTTACTCAGCACGAACCTGGTGTTACACGTGGAAAGATTCGTGTTAAGAACGGATCATCCAATCATAACTCAGGTAATACTTCCCCTGTCTTTTCACCGTAATGAAAATCTGGTTTCCATAAAAGTGGGGAAGTCCTTAGACTATCACAACATTTTGTCAATAACTGCTGTGTGCTATGGAAGTGGTCGGATTTAAGCCTACGTCCGGCTGGAGATACTGGGTGAAATAAAGAGGGCACGGATTCTGTTTGTATCGCGAATCAAGACGTCGTTTCGGTTCGCAATTGTCAGAACGATCTCAAAAAACGTGGAAATAAAGCTAATGAGCATTTTTTTGTAATAATTGTGTTTAATCGAAAGAATAGTTTTAAGCGGTAGTTCCTTTGAAATGTCGACATGCTTACTCTTTATGTCGGCTTTATATCAATATGTCATGAGAAATATATATATATATATATAGATAAAGCAATGTAAATTTTTCGTTTCATCTAAAGGCACTTTATGGAAAATGGGAAAGCAATTAAAAAACCATTTGGAAAAATTGTCACAAATAGAAGGTATTGATTTGTAGAAGACAGATTGAAACTATTCTGATGAATTTGCTGACTTCCCTGTACCATGACGTAATAATTGTATAATGAAATAGCCCATATTCCAAACCGTTGAGCGAACGAAAAGACACTAAATGGAAAGAGGGAAGCACTAGACCGCATTCTCTAGAGACCTCGCTGTAGAAGAGGCTATGTGCCTGTCGTAACGCAGACTGCGTGATGATTGATATATTTAAATTTGCCTAAAATAACTAGTTATGACTTTTTAAAATGCTGTCGGTATAGTTTGTGTCGGGCTTCCGTTAAAAATACGAATAGCAAGGCAGACTTACTAGCACGGAGTTCATAAACATCGTGTACCAAATGTATCACTTACATATTTATGTTCATGGGATCGTGCATCGTAACTCTATATCAATAAATGTCCAACAAGATGGAACTATACACGGTTTATTTTATCTATAAACTGCCCTACATGTTTCGGGTGGTTTCTCCACCCGAAACATGAAGAGCAGTTTACAGATAAAATAAACTGTGTATAGTTGCAACTTGTTGGACATTTATTGATATATATTACGTACTATTTAAATATGTAGTGCTTCTTTAAATTTTGTATTTGGCCCTAAGAGTATAACATACGGAGAGTTCAAGGAAGGTTAATGTATTGCACTTTCTTTCTTGCAGTTACGTACGACTTCCAGGTACCGCAGTCTAAGCACAGGGTAACTTGCTACTGCTGTGGCATCCATTCGGCTTGTCGTAAAACGGCATATGCCACCGATATTGATATGGAGCCCGTTTCGACTTCTAACAGTGCAGCTTTCAGGTAAGCTTAAAGTGTATTCATTTCGTATACTTCTAACACTAATCTTTTTCGTTAGTTTGCTTTTAGGAATATCTTTTTTCTTGTGCGTGGTACACAAATGTTGATACGTAATAACTACGTTTTTTATAATTTTTTTACCCTAAGAGACCCAACATTTATTTGAGAAAATAAATGCAAACACCTGAGAAGCGGATTACTCATAAGCAGGAATTACTATAACATCAGGAACAAACTACGTTAAAGAAGTGCGTATTCACTTAATTCTTCACTTACTGATTGATTCCCTGACTCATTTATTCACCATTTACTTAGCCTCTGATACATTGCACATTCACTGGTTCGCTCAGTTCTTCATTCAATCGCTATTTTATCTTGTCACTCCTAATGCACTAAGGCATTCATTTATTCATTCGCTCGTACATTCCCCAAATCAAGCGTTCATTTGACCCCTAACGCAGTAACTTAATTCATTTAAGCTTTTCCTAACTCCATTCAATTGCTCATTCATTTGTTCATTCATCCGTTTACTGCAGAAATTATTTATCATTTATTCATTCAGTCACTTCCTTAGTAACTCGATGTGACCCAAATTCTCACTCAGGCTGCAGATTGCTCCTTAAGCAGCTGTGACACTAGCCTTGTTTGACTGAGACCTTCACTTTGCGGTTACTGCAGCAAACTACTGGAACACTAACCGCATGTTGCAGTTGAGTCGTGACATGCTGTCAACACTGACAACGACCTATAGCAATTCGCGCGCGTGCGTGCGTGCATGTGTGTATGTGTGTTTTACAAAGCCTTGTTGAATTCGGGCTGTTAACAGGGAAAGTGCGCTTGTGTCAGTGGGTTATAAAAAATTTGCAAGCATTTCAAAATGTTTCTGACGAAGTAATTGTTAAATAAAAGGTAAAAATTTTACTTCAGGGTTGGACAAATTATATTTAAGGCGTATGTATTGTGTGCCTTTTATTAGTCGTGTAAGTTTCAAATCATTTATAGAATTACTTTTGACGAAGTACTGTACAGCCTAACTCGTTACAAAAAGGCGCTATTTATAAATCATGAACTCTCCTCTGATGTTTCGGTAGTCTGTAAATTTAAACCTCCCTTCTGACGGAATGTAAGCTACATTACGGGTTGCGAGGATGAAGTGTGGCGACATTCTGGAAATTCAGAGCCCCACAGAATTTTCAAGTGTTTCGAAAATTACGTGCTAAGTGCAAATATGCAGTATTATATTCTTAACCTTCTGAACACTGAACCTCACCTAAATTATAGCCTTCCATGAAAGTCAGCTCCTACCTCTATCAGGTAGCTACATGCCACGACACCTGCACAGTTTAGAATTCCTTAAAATAAAGACAACAACATGGCGCCTTGCCGATTTGAAATTTTTTTCTTTGGTAGTAAAACTTCCAAATATAGGAAAGTGCCGGTTTTGTAATTTATGTTCTTGTAGCACCTTCACCTTCCATAAGGATGTGATAAAGTTGTCTAAAATCTCAGAGGTATATCCTACATCTTCATGGAGATTTCACCGAGACACGTGATCCATATTAGGATGAACTGCCCTGAAGGCAATTATAAGGATAGGTAGAGTGAGTCAAAAACAACTTGTGAATATATTCATTTATTTACAAGTTGTAGCTTATAAGTGACTATGTTATTTATTGTCCGTCTAACACAACAATATGATGTGAAATTAAGTTGTGTAAAATTAATAAAGCTACATGTTTCAACCCCTAATTCAGACTACCTTGTATGATTCATATTTTATAAGCCCGAAGATGACCCCAAGGGGTTGAAACATGTAGCTTTATTAATTGTACATAACTTAATTTCACATCATATTGTTGTGTAAGACGGACAATAAATAACATTGTTATATTAGCACAACGGGATGCAACACCCACAATTTATAAGTGACTACCTGTTTCGGCCTTCTTTTCTAGGCCATCATCAGGTCGTATGTCTTATTCAAGGAAAATATACAACATGTGATATTAAGTGTTTTGTATTCAACGAGACCTCTTTTCCATCGATAAAATCTTTTATTTAAAATATTAAGTAATGTGAATTTAATTAGTTATGAAATTTATAGAACTTAAACAAAGTATTTGTGAAAGGGGAACGCCCTAAAGGCGTTTAATGTTATACATTTGAATGATTTACATCACTGGGGAAGGCCAAAAGGAGATTTAACCGTGATATGAAAAATTCCCGAAGCATCAAACTGCCAAAGAAAATTTGATCTTTATACAGAGAAAAGACAGCGATCCTTCATTTTTCTAGTTACACTGTTACTGTCAACACGCTTCAATCTACACCAGACCATCTGCAGGGATATGTTGTAAATGTGACACAGAGAAAAAAAATTTTATGAATTTGCATGCGCTAAAGTATGGTACAGCAAATATATTTTAAAATTTTGGAAACTGAACCGGTCAAAACACGTTCAAGGATTTTATTCCATATGAAAGCTTTGCAACAACAAGATAGAAATACACCCCAAACAGCGTAAAGAAGTCCATAAGTTTGTTCATTCAGAATTACGTACTTGAAACTCCGCGACAAATACTACTACTACTACTACTACATCCGCTATTGCTTTTACTACTACTGTCTAGTAGTAGTAGTGGTGGTGGAGGTGATGGTTGTGGTGGTGGTGGTGGTAGTAGTAGTAGTAGTAGTAGTAGTAATTAATTTCATTATTGTTTATGGTTACACTTTTTATCACTCTGTGTGTTGTTAGCATCATTAAGGTTAAGAGCCATGTGGTCTTTGTAATGAACTTGGTTATGTTAACTACACGAAAGCATAATTAAAATTGTGCGATAGCGAATTGAAACACCTGCTGAAGTCAGTACTTCGGCTGAGGCGAATTTCTCAAAATTCTCTTATTGCCGAGGACCTGTAAGGAATAATTTATTTTTAAATTTATGTAGCTCTAACCCAGTAAGTTTTTCACATATCTGTTTACCTATAAAGTCACGTATTGTAAAATGCGTAACGCATGCATATTTTAAAAATGTAAAATCATGAGTAATTTTCTACGTCACATTTGTAACATTTTCCTGGATGTGGTCTATTAAACTCTGAGAGATGTTAAAGATAAGCGTAAGTACATAGCTGAAATATTAGTATATACACTTTTTACCAAGACTGCATTTTATTTTCTCTCATTGGAAGCATTTACGTCGTAAATAATGATTATGTTTAAAGTTCCTGAAGTATGATTTTATCTACATGAATCGCAGGCAGAGTCTTGCATTTCACTTGAACAAGAAAATGGGTGCAGAAATTAGACGTAACACAACAACCCGTGGCTCCCCTCACAATAGCAAAGAAAGTAGGTTAATGGAAGGAACAACAATGGGTTATCTCTTCAACTCACGCAGGGACTTGTTTATACTGCAGGGAAAGTCTTTCATTGTCCGTGTTATAGAGGGTAAGTGCATGAATTAAGAACTTTTTGAAATTTAAATCTCTACAAAACTCGTTTAAAACGGGGAACTATAAGAAATTAATTAAACTTTTGAAAAGTTTGTTTTTAATTCTGTGCGTTTCTCACCCAGTCTTCTGATATGTTTTATTTCCCACGACAGATGCTGTAACAAAATTGGTGCGCCACTATGCTCTAATTAACAAACCCGATACTTGGATCCAATTAATGTTGCAGCTTATAGACTGCCAGTGATTTGCGCGCTTGCCCTCCTCAAACTTTCTGACCAAACTTCTATCAGTTTAACAAGAAAAGTCTTTAGAAAATTTTTGCCCTGCTAACTTCGAGAATTGGAACGTTTACTTTGAAGCGTGATCGACAGTCCGTGGTTCCCCTGATTGCTCAGTATGTCGTGTCACAGTCACGTGGTGATGGAATGAGTATGAGCCTTTATTGCGTCCTTATATAAGAAGCTACATGCGTGATGTTATCCTTGCTATATTTTTACCTTTAACCCTTGGCCCGCTAACGTGGAAAATATGGTGAGCTCATAATAATGCCAACGGATGACAGATGGGATTTAACTCGGCGTTTAAGGGGTAAAATAATGAATACTATGTCGGGTGACATCGCTGTCTGAAGATAGTCGCTAAATAATTTATACTGTTATGTTTATTTATTGTTGGTTATTAAACCAAACTGTGATTTTTATATTTAGACTGTATAGAGTTTTGTTTTGTTATGTTTTGCTGACCGTCCATCCTTTTACAACTCTGGGTAAATGACCAACTTGATGCAAAATTACGTTTATTATTATAATCCTCAACATGTTTCGAGCAACTCTGTGCTCGTCATCAGGAGGTCAAATTGTATTCAGTTCCCTTTCAACCTGCACACCAGACGGTCACTTACACAGAATACTATACCATAAATTGTATTAATACAATTTGACCTCCTGATGATGAGCACAGAGTTGCTCGAAACATGTTGAGGATTATAATAATAAACGTAATTTTGCATCAAGTTGGTCATTTACCCAGAGTTGTATAGAGTTGTGCAGCAGGGTAGTTAGTGGAATGTGAATGTAAAGGAATGTGGAAGCAAAGCTTTCGTAGCGTAATTGACGTCCTTTACCAGAATTATACTAGAGGCAATGAGGAAAACAGTAAAAAAATATCAGTTATTCGGTTTCGTGACCAATATTCAAGTCGGGCACCTGCCATATTCAAGTTCGAAGCATTATTGCTTTGAAGTTTACTTTCGTTTGAGACTCGAAAATAGTACGTAAATTCTTCACGTAAATTGGGTTGTATAAACCCCTGTAGCTGAGGCACATCTAGCTTTCTGCTTTCACGAATTTTGTAATACAGGTAATGGAAAAGGTCTACAAAAGTAGACAGCTTTTCGAAGCTTTTCATGTGGGGCCAAACGAGCAATAAATGTTGCCGTATTGTTTGTTCCCTGTATCTAGACATATTTGTACAAGCCTCCTTTATCTAACTGAGTGGTTGGGTGGAAATTTGCCAGAAACGATAGAGAATTGATTTACTAGAGGAACATTAAATCACTGCTGACTGTTATTCTGGTAATACAGATCCACTAGTAAGAAGTGCAGAGCTGCATCACCAAGGTATCGTCGGAACTGTGCAGACCAAATTTCGTACACTGGTTACATCCATTCCGATGCTGTGTATTTCACTGAAAATTTAGTTACATGGTTATGAAGCCACTTTATTTAAAAAAAAAAAAAAGAATGACTCGTCAGGCCTCAGTCTTTACTAAAGTTTTAGAAAAGAAAGAAGTATGGAAGTCCGCAGTGATAATGCACAGTAGCTTCTAAAATTTACCACAATTCGCTGCTATAATTTACAGGAAATGCTACTGTAAATAGAGAAATGTACGTTGACATCCTTCGTCTCCTTAGGGATGCGGTCAGAAGGAAACGTCCAGAAAAAATGGTAAACCAACAGTTGGTTTCTCCTTCACGATAATGCTCCAGCACACCGGTCGGTTTTGGTCGGGGATTTCTTAGCAAAGAACACTGTGACAACAATGGAACATCCCCATACTCTTCTGACCTGCTCCAGCTGATTTTTACCTGTTCCCTCTACTGATATCAGCGTTGAAGCCCCGGCGCTTTTGTGATGCAACAGACGTCATCAAGAATGCGACTGAAGAGCTGAAAATTCTATCACAAAATGTCTTCCAGGAATGTTTCCAACATCTTTACAGTCGCTATCAGAAGTGTAGCATAAGGGGGAATGTTTTGTAGGAAATGTGGCACTGTTTTGTACTTCTCAGACAAAAAGTGATTCCGGAAACGTGTCGAAGCTACAGCCTTCTTCACTTATTATAATCGCGAAGAACTGCTAAGCATTTTCAATTGTTTGTATGCAAGGCCGGTAGCATTTTATTGTTTTTTGAATCGTAAACGCGATTTTATTAAAGTCTTGCATATGACTTTATACACAATGATGAAAGATAAGTGTAAGTGAATGTATGTATAGTCTATAGTGGCCGACATAACAGTGCTGTTTTCGGGAGAGTGGTTGAAGATCAAGTTGTCCCTGTGTAAGACATGAAGGAATGATGGGTAGTGCAGGACTCTGCTCGTACCTTTTGTCGACAATAGAGGGTCGTGAATAGTCAGTTTCTAACCCCGTCCGTTTTGTCCTCAGAGAAACAGTCTTCATTGCCCTGCTCAATAAGAAGTTAAGTGGTTTTCAGAGACGGGACTGAAGTATTGAGGACGACAAAATACAAAATTAATGCTCTACCGTGAATTTTTCCACATTTGCTTGGTAGTCTGAGCTTGCAGTGCAGTCACTCCGCTGTCTAAGTTATTTGCGAAAAGTAAATTCAGCCAGCAGTTGACAGTGCAGCCCAAGGCAATATGTTCTCAACAACTACCAGCGTTGTTAAGTAAGGCACTGGTAAAGGCCACAAAATTAGAGTAAAGACTACAGCTTGTTCTGCACCACTATACTGGCTTGCTCAATAAAATGTAGAGTGATACAAAGTTATGTGCAAGCCTTGCTTATTTTAAAATTACGGATTTAATTAAGACGTAGAAATGTCATGGTCATTGAGTAAGAACTGATATGAAATAAACGGATAATTACTGCGTAATGGTAAACCGGGACGCGAAAGTACGTGAAGTATCTATCGTGAAGTATATATTTGTTGAGCGAACTTCAAATCTTATTCTCTGAATCACTAAATTCTAACCATTGGAAAACAAAAACAAAAACAAAAAATGTGCATTTGTACTTTTGTCAAATGCTTCTCGACATCCGAGAGAACCCTACTTTGTTTAATGGTTCCCAGGCGTCGCCCGCTCGTCCTGGTAAGGTGATGATGAATAGAGGGCATCGATATAGTGATACTAACAGAAAACACAAAGTACCTGATGCACAAACCTGTCCCATTAGCGCGCGCGCGCACACACACGCACACACACACACACACACACATATATATATATATACATATATATATATATATTTCCTCTCTCAATGAGAGCACACACGGAGTCCATTATCTAGACCAAATATATAGTTTATACTTTTTTAACATTCATATGTCTGTGCATCGCTAATACATTCTCAGAATACAACCAACAAGATGCAAATGTTCTCGATTTGTTTATTCCTGTAAGACGCTCTACATGTTTCAGACGGGTTTTCTGTCCATCATCAGGAGCTCAAAACTGCACATACAGCGTCAGGTGTCAGACCAATACCTGACGCTGTATGTGCAGTTTTAAGCACCTGATGATGGACGGAAAACCCGTCTGAAACATGTAGAGCGTCTTACAGGAATAAACAAATTGAGAAAAGTTGTAACTTGTTGGTTGTACTATGAGAATAGTTCATGCTCTTTGCGGAAATAAGCGCTGTTCTAATAATCTTACGAAACACGTAAATAAACTGTGTAGTGGGATGAAAATTTGCTTATTCCCACAGTGGTGGACGCATATTTTTTTTATCACTGTGCTTGAAATGGTAAGTAATGTAGGTACAGCACAAAAATATCTGCCAGTCACTCTGGCTTACCGAATGGGCGTTACACATTTAGCTAACATTGTGTAACTGTTTGAAACACGAGTTTTTTTAATGTGTAAAAACTTCACTTCCTTCCTCACAATAAACACACCGAGTCTTCATTACAAATACCAGTCAATTTGGGAAAATATGTATGTTTGTTGACAAAATCTTACAAGAAACATGCTCTCACCGCGTGGGAAAGCTGCACAGATTTTAAAGTTTAAAGCATGTGGTATGTGTAGTAGCAACATGTCTTCGAAAGCTGAATAAGGGAGTGATAGTGGCCTTTCAGATATCCTAAGTGCTAAATTAATAAGATTTAAGGCAACCACTAATACATGACGTACATTGAACAAGATCGCAATCTGCCTACTCTGTGACGTAGTACAGACTTCACAAAGGCGATTTTTTTGGGCGCAACAGCCCCCAATGGCTCAGGACCTCCTCTTTCACGAGGTTTCTAGATCACACACAACGACGCACCACAGTTGGTAGGACTCCTCTGGACGAGGAGTCAGCTCGTTTCATAGACAACACTCAACACTCAACACTTACAACAAACATCCATACTGCCGGTGGGATTCGAACCCACAATCTCAGCAGGAGAGCGGCCGCATACCTACACCCTAGACCGCGCTGCCACCGGGACCGGCAAGGCGTTCTTTACTTTGAGCATGTTATTCCCTTTTTACAGTTCACGGGTTGATGTAATTTCATTTACACCCGCAAGAAAAGTACGGCTTTACATGCGCCGATTTTCACGAGCTTGGAATTTGCCCATTACGTTAGTGTGGAAGTTTGCTGTTCCAAATACCGTGCAAACCCGACGAAAAATGCGGAAGACACGGGTGAAATTGCACTAAATCCATTAAGCAAAACGTGGCTTTCACCACACCAATTTTCATGAAACCCACGATTGCTCCACGAAATTGTATGCAGGGTTCCAGTATCGAAATTCACCCACGTCAAGAAGTATGGAGAGTACTGATAGAAATTCACGCACGCCCTTGAGTAAACCGTGGCATTCACTGAGCCGATTTTCATGAAACTCACGCCTCACGACGACATTTTAATATAAATTCCATTTTCATAAAACCGCGACAGACGGTTTTTACCGTTCATGGTAGGTCACGGACGAACGGCTGACGTCTTCACATAAGGCTTTCTGTATTCTTGCTTTGTAAAGAACTCCTTGTAATTGTGTCCAGTGGTACTATGTCGTTTGTCAGTGCGGAACGAGCAGACCGGAGTGATATTTCAGTATTTCACTACCGTTTACATACCACTGGAATCTGTTATTACACTTTTCATGATTTTTCACAAAACCATGGCGCTATCCACATTATTATATGGGTCGGAATTTTATAACTTTAGCCTGAAACATTAACGTGTGTAATTCGTATATCATCGTTAAGAAATTTCTTGGGTTATTGTTTGGTCGCGTATTAGGAGTCCACATACAAAACATCTTACATTTGTTTCTCCAGACAAATTCTGACATTGGTTATTAAAATACACTACGACACCTTGCAAAACTTTTCCAAGTTATTATTCAGCGTTACATTTCACACAGAGTTGAAAAAGCGTCGTCAAATAAGCCTGGTATCAATCAATCAATCAATCACAACCATTTATCACTGTCTGTTTTCAAGAACATTTGATATGCCTATTCATCAGAGCATAGCCCCCTGTTAAGCTGGCATGACATTGTCAGCTACAAAGTTTTGGCATAGATGCATCCATTGAGAGAAACTCGAACTATAGAATTATTTCGCTAGAACGCTGTTATTTGTGCTTCCCATATTGTTAGCGCTGAGGAACGCAAAATTCAAACTGCTTGTTTACGAACAGGCTTCAGATGAATCACTGAAAGCAGAAAGCAGACTACCGTAGCGTGACAGGTTCCGTTCATGGCGTTGTTACAACCTGGCACCAACAATGAGCCGAACTCCACTCACTGCTGCTCTCAACCGTATGGAGAGAACTGGCAGAATATTTCATATTGGTTGAAACCTTTTAACTTGAATTTCAAATGCCAAGAAATAATATATTTCAAAAGCTAACAAGACAATACAAGTTCGCAGTTGAGTTGGTTGCAATGTGGGAGGCGTCAGGTTTAAATGTATCCCGGAGGACGACGACCCTTTTTGAGACCCCTCATGCAAGAGATGAAATTGATGCAGAAGACACAACTATTTTTATTTTCAAAAGGTGCTTGTTTGTATAAAAGCTTCATGTTTCAAACCTAAGTGTCAACATCAGACGAAGAAATATTCTTATTGCTGTGAGATAGATTTCTTCCTTGCAATCCCTTTCGTTACACTTTATGCTGTTGCTTTATCATTTCCGCGTAAACTGTAATGGAGCGAACTGTAAGGAAGAGATTTCGTTTACAATAATAAGAATTATAAATATTTTAACGTCCATCCTTTTTGTGTTGTTTGTATTTTTGTATATTTCTCTGTCTTTATGATAGAAACATGTAGCATTTATTTAAAAAAACACTAGTTTTATAATAAATAATTTTAATGTCGACTGTCTCAATTCACTATATTCAGGTAATGGAACACAATGGGATGTTCTGTCTTGAAATTGAGATTTTTTTACTGTATTCAGGCGTACCTCGAATTCATTGCTATGATGGTACCATAAATTATGTAACGACCTATCGTTTCGCATCCTTTATGATCTATTATTCATTTATTATTTTACTATTCGATGCTACATAGACTGAACTAATTACAGGGGCGCTAAATATGCCGTGACAGTTCAATGGAAGTAAAAAACTGTATGAAAGTTTCTTGCTGAGAAATGAAGGTCTTAGTGCACATCTGTGTCCTGTTGCTGTATGAGATGTAAATACAAAGAAAATATTTAAAAGTATCGCCTTTCAACTTGCTGTAATTTGCTGCATGCTTTCATCTCTGCAGCTGTTCAAGTTCTAGAACGAGTGTGTACAAATCGGCGACTTGGCCTGACGCTGTTTGGACTAGGCCTTGTTTAGGAAAGTGACATCAGATTATGGCCGATCCCGGAGGCTCTGCGGTCTGAGGATATGGCTACGTTGGAGTCAGAACAGACTCAGCACGGCAAACCGACATTTATCTAGCCATACGTCTTCAGACGTGTGTGGCTACATTTAATCCGACATGCCTGTCCAGAATTACATCTGCAAAAGGACTTCTTTTTCTCAGTCTGCTTATTGTAGGTGAAGTGATCGTTATATTAGGTACGCGTCTTATGATGAACGGGATCTATTTTTTACTGACGGATAACAATCTTTGCTTCAAGTTAGTGTTATTATATCAGTACTTACCGTAATGTTTAATTTATATTCTAATGCATCTAAAATTTTTGGTTGGAGACATCTATTATTGTACTTATTGTCTCTTTGGTCCCATAGAGGCGGCACATCTCTAACAAGTTCTGTCAAATTAAGTTTTCTACATTGCACCAATATTAGAATCATACCCAAAATGTCTGTCTTCTAAAAATAGCCCAAATTTGGGCCGAGAGTGTGTTTCAGAAAATATCTGAAAGCTGTTAACTTTTTCTGTGGCTGTACAGGAGAAGCTGACAGGATCCTGGGAACGTGAGAAAATCACGTGCAACGTGGTTGTACTTTTATTGCGAGCATCATTGACTGCGAAAAGAGGAATAGGATGTGATTTAACAGGAACTGAACGCTTGGAATAACACGAACACCGCCTCTTCACATCAGAGGTTTCGGAATTCGGTACAGTTCATATGTAAAACAAATTAGTAGGGAATTCATTACTATAAACAGGCAGTACAGACTCTTGTGAATGTAGACCGCCTCTACACGCTAAACAAATAAAGGAACTGTGCCACTCGTCGCAATACAATCTAGCATGTAGTTATTGCTCTTCTTATGCATGTTCAACTTTAATCTTGTGTGTGGGATTGCTAACATTTTTGGAGGTGCCTTGGCTAAATAATTCCAAAAAGCGATTACTATTATTATTTCCTAATGGCAGGTACATAGATTATTTATCACTGACCTATGCGACCAATAAAAATAAAGTATTAAATCACACTATATACACAATAAGTACTATAAACAATATTCAAGGTAAATATGGAAGTCCTAACAGTAAGGAGTAGTCACATAGTGCAAAGTGCAAAGTAGATCCACCTCCAAGTAGTGCACCCTGAGCAACATTCTTTACGGTAAAGTGATCTACAAGCGACCTAACTAACTAATTAATTAGTTTGTAAAAGCGATTACTAGATTAAATTTTGTCTGTCCGTCTTCATGCATCACAGCGACTCTTACCTAGTGCATTTTCGTTAAATGTCATATTTGAGTCTGATGTTCGTGTGACCGTGCGTTCTTAATTTGAAATGACGTGTGAGACGTTGCGCACACGGCTTGTTTCCCGGCTTCCCAAGACACCAGCCAGCATATCTAGTTCTGAAAACCATATGCAGTAACATACGGTCTAGCGCTCCTGAAGATGGGCATAATGATGCCCGAAACATGTTGAGCAAATGGATTATTAATAAATCATAATTGTTGAAACTAGTTGGTCTCACACGTCATGTCATGTTTGAGTTCTGTAGTAACATCTATCGACACATTCCGACTTTGGTGAAAATCGGAACAACGGGACGTTTCACATAAGGGACGCTTCACATTAAGACCTGGGTACGATGATGTTTCCTCGCCATAATTGTTGTTTGTAACCGGGACAGACTGTGTTGTCTGAACGGTACGCGCTGAGGCTGTATTCTCTGTGAGCTACGGACGGAGGGCCAAGCAGGAGTTGAGCATGGATTTTCAACGAGGGGTGTAGAAGTTTAAAGTGTATCAATTGTAAATCTTCTCGCTTGCTACATAACTATGATTATCGACTGTAAATATGTTGCTAGGAGACACAGGAATCTTACAGTGTGTTTTAGGTTTCTGTGACCGTGCATCGTGAGCAAATTGTGAAGAGAGAGAGAGAAAACCAACAAGATAACAACAATCAGATGTTTATTATCAACACTGTCTCAACATGTTTCGGGCATCATTATGCCCATCTTCAGGAGAACAAAGACCGTGTGATACTGCATGTGGTGTGCTGCGCTGGTTCTGCTGGACGTGGTTGGTAGCGGTTGTGGGGCGCTGCGTTTTAGGGTGCGAGCACTGTGAAGGTTACTGTTCGAGTCTAACAGTAACCTTCACAGTGTTCGCATCCTAAAAGGCAGCGCTCCACAACCGCTACCAACCACATCCAGCAGAACCAGCTCAGCACACCACATGCAGTAACACACGATCTTTGTTCTCCTGAAGATGGGCATAATGATGCCCGAAACATGTTGAGACAGTGTTGATAATAAACATCAGATTGTTGCATCTTGTTGGTTTTCTCTCTCTCTTCACAACTTACAGTGTGTGTTACAGTGACATATACTCAGTGTTTTGGTGGGAAGTATTCGCGAATTTAACATATAGGGGGAATAATGGATGGTACATCTAAGAAGTATTCTCCAATGCAGACCTTTACGTAACTTGTTATATTGATAATACCAAAGAAGATAATTTCACCAATGTGAAATTATGACGTAAGAAACCACGCTGTTCTCCTCAGCCTTAAATAACTAACTTCACGAAGCAATTCTTTCTTTAGAAATTGATAGCCTCTCAACTCAACAAGAAAGGTTCAGCCTCTTCCGGACCTGCAAGTTTCATTACAGTGTTTACGGTAGTTCTCCGCTGGAAACTCTCCAATTCCTAGTACTTGTCTAACATTTCGTAACACGTCCTTTTTACGCTGATGGATTGTTATTTGCCCACTAGCGTCCTCTAAAACAGGAAGACAACCCCTTATGGACTGTCTGTGATTGCTTGCTTATTCGATGTATGAGTAGTAGGGGTTACATGGTGAAAGTTCCTTCCATCTACACCTGGCACTGAATCACCAAATTATATATCAAGTCTTGTGTTGTGACAGTAGTTGTGCTTAACGAGAGTCATTTGGACACAACACCATTCAGGTGTCGGGTTTATCGACCATCGTGCCAAAAGTCTTGAAATTTGGGCAGCAGTTAAAGATTTGGACCTAAGATGAAAACAAAAACAGTGACAGTGACATGTGTTCTACACTCGATAACAGTCACTGTAGAACATTTGTAAGCAAGCCATATGAAATTCTACGTTCTCTGAAGATTATAGAAGCGTCTACAGTTGCAATTCTATGTTATGTGCTCTGAAGATTGCAGATGTTTATACAGTAGAATTTCTATTCTACGTGATCTGATGATTAAAGAAGTTTATACAGTAGGATTTCTATTCTACGTGCTCTGAAGATTGCAGAAGTGTCTACAGTAGCACTTCTATTCTACGTCCTCTGAAAACTACAGAACAGTCTACAGTAGCAATTCTATTCTACGTGCTCTAAAGATTACAGAAGTTTATAGAGTAGAATTTCTATTCTACGTTCTCTGAAGATTACAGAAGTGTCTGCAGTAGCACGTCTATTCTACGTGCTCTGAAGACTACAGAACCGTCTACAGTATCATTTCTATTCTATGTGCTCTAAAGATTACGGAAGTGTCTACAGTAGCAATTCTGAAGCATAAATCTACCTTGGGTGCATTCGTCATGGCCAGATTCATTCTTATAAACGTTGAAGCTACGTAGATGCTTGGACACAAATGCATCAGAGTGTGGAAGAAAATGGTTCTGGTGATGTTACAATGCACACTTGATCGGAAATACGAACGCTAAATGAGAACGTGGCAGTGAACGACTGACGTGCGAAATCGACAAACTTCCAGATTCAAGGCAGACGTTCGTCACAGTAAAAGAAAATTAAAAAGGGCTGGCAGATCCGTAGAGAAAAACAAAGAAGTAATTTAATTTGTTTTGTTATTCGAATTCATTTAACGTCGTTGATATTAACTCGGAGTACACGTGTTCTTTAAGCCAATCGCGGTGGTCGTGCTGTCTAAGGTGTAGGTCTACTGCTGCCGCTTGACTGCTGGGATTGCGGGTTCAGATACCGGCTAAGGGCAATGATGTTCGTCTCTTGTGTTTGTTGTGTGTTGTGTAGGTAGCGCCTTCTGCGGCTTCCTGATCACTCGTTCAGGGGAGTCCTACCAGGTGTATGTGTGTGTGTGTGTGTGTTTGTATGTGTGTGTTTGTGTTTGTGTGTTTTTATGTGTTTGTATATGTGTGTGTGTGTGATCTAGCAGCCTAAAAATGAGGTGGCATAGGCCCTACTTCTATTGTTTAGCCGCAGAAAAACAAATGTTTATTTGTGGAATGATACTGAATAATTAATTGGAAGAGATGAGTGTAGAATAAGTTTAGCAATAATATAGTTTAGCAGCATTTGAGCGAAGTTATGGAGGAAAATCACGTAAAGTTACGAGGATTGGTTGTGTGTGGCTGAGGTTCGAATGGGATAATTTCCGAGTAAAATTTAGAAGTGTAATAAACCAACTTGCTTGCTTATTTCTTTGTTCTGGTATGTTGTAGACAGAGTAGAGCAAACCCTACACGTTACTGATGTGCTCTTCAGTTTTAGTCTGGTGAGCTGCATACGTGATGTGGGACAAGAAACCAGACGTTGATAAAACCTTACCTTTCCCTTTTTTTAATATATTTAAGGGTTTTAATTTTAAACTTTCCTAAAATAGAAGAATAACTTTACCACTTGAGTTATATCTTTTTCCCCTTGCGGGTTTCTGTGAAGATGAAATACTGGTACCACTTATAAAGTAGACGGTATAAATCCCCTCCCTGTCCTTACAAGGGCTACGATGTTTGCTTGATCCTGAAGCAGACGCTGTCTGTCTGTTTACAAAGTCACATCTGCCTCACACCACGTTTATCTCGCTACTTGATCCGTACGAACTTGTTCGGTCTAACGCCCATTTCACTCCCCCTTTTTTTGGGAGGGGGGGGGATGAAAAGTAGCTTTACTATCAAAGTTTCGGGTTGAAAATACAGAACCAACAGCAGCACCTTCTTGCGAAAGTTGAGATGTCATCCATAGAGTATTTAGACATCAACATAAGGCACGAAATCCGTGATCCCAACCTATAAATTATCGGAACAGTATGGGCGCAGTTCTAGACGGCTTGAGGTTACAGAGAGAGAGAGAGAGAGAGAGAGGTAGAGGCGAAAGGAGTCAGTTGGATGGATGCTTCTTGAATTTAAGAGGATTCTTCCACTCTCCTTCCCTTTGCTGTTTAATGTCGTCAAGGTTATAAAAATTATATCAATAGAATTCCGAAGTGAATTCCGTTGCATGTTCACGTGGATGCGTGACTGTGTGTGAAATTTGAGGTTTTAGCGACAATGACTGTGAAGATTAGTCGTCTGTCGTTTGATGACGTACAGTCTGGTGGAAATTTACCGACTTTCCGGAAGATAACCTTTTGCCTCCATTTTCAACGTGCATTGAGGTAGCAGGTTACTGCCAATTTCTACCAGACTATACGGCCTCACATCCCGCCAAACATTATTTTATTTATCTATTGTGTATTTAACATTCCTGTTAGTTTCTCGAGTCATAAAAGTTAAAATTTTAAAACGATTGTTTTAATAGTGTATTCGAAAATATGTTAAAAATTTCCGTATTCCAAAAATGTATACTCAGTACACCTGGTACCCGCGTCGAGATTTTACTCGATGGTGTTCCGAATACTAATACTCAGTCCGCCATGACGTTCAGTTTTATTGGTGTAATAGAAGAGATACCAAGCACGTGGGACTAAATACAGGCTGAATCAAAATTTGAACCATGATGATTGTAAAAGAATCACCGCTGTTCATTTGTCTTAGGAGTACTGTTAGTGCCGTAATGGATAAGTAATTTATGAGATTTTTTATGTTCTTACGGCGCTTTGATGAAGTTTAAGTCGTCTGGGTTGTCACGCTGTGCCGACTGGTAAATAGTTAAAAACGTTTCGGATAAGCGTATTGCCTCCCTCTGTAGGGTCAAGTACTCTGAAGGGCTTTAATCTTTAGGTGCGTCATCTCCATTGTGTTACATATGCAGTTGAGGAGGGGCTTTTTCAAATCAAAACACAACTTATGACGTTTTCATTTATGCTGACGACATGTTTCGACCCTTCCAATGGCCCATCTTCATGTCACAAGACATATATTTGAGGATATTATAAGTGTGAATCATAAAATAGGATATACGTGTACCCTATTTTATGATTCACACTGTATAGTATCATCAAATATATGTCTTGTGACCTGAAGACGGCCCATTGTAAGGGCCGAAACATGTCGTCAGCATAAATAAAAACATCATACATTAGTTGTGTTTTGACTTAAAAACCCCACAATTGCAGTCTGAAGGGCTGTTTGAAGATCGAAGAAGACAGGAATCTTCATAAGCAGATCATTGTAACTAAGAACGGCGTCGAAATAGGACTAAATCTGACTATAAAACAAACTAAGATTTATCTTAGCCCTACGAAATTTAAACCTTAGTGGTTTGGCTGTAGGCAAAAGGATCTGGGGTTCTAATCCTGGCAGTGGCAACAGACATTCTCTTCTCCACAAAATTCCAGAACGGTTCTGGTGTCTACCCATCCTCTTACAAGGGTAAAGTTAAAGTTCACCCTAGAACAGTCCGCGAAGACCCAGAAGGGGAGCAGAGGTACAGCTCTACTCGTTCTTGAACCTGGGCGCTAGATGGAAGTGGGTTAATGCCACGACCCGGTCGCTTTAACCCCGGGATAGGGATCCGGTACCATTGTATAGCGGGATGGGTGGGTCCCAGGGCCGGTATAGATGGGTGCGGAAAATCTCGACCTCACTGGGTTTCGATTCCCGGACCGTCCAGCCCGTAACGAGTCGCTATACCTACTGAGTTATCCCAGCCCATACCCAGTCTCTTATTCGGTGAGTAAGGGGCTGTTTGCGTGGCGTGACGTCAACTGGTCATCTGGTACTGAGGTTATGAATGAGCGGAACTCCACCTCTGCTCCTTCCTATATGCCTTTAAGGTCTATTTAACAACAGCCTTCCTTTATGAGCATCCTGTTGTCAGTAGCACTGTACGTCAGGAAGGCTCAGTTGGCCGTGGAGGAAAGGAATACCTCCACGCTACCTGTCTAATCTATTTCGGACCCCCGCGACCATTTTATGGACCGCGGCCGGTGTTTGGAAACCACGTTCTACAAGTAAATTACAGTACCATAATACTTTGTCCATACCGAAGTAGGTGACATCTGGCGTCCTCCACCAAATTCCTCTCAAAACAGAAATCGCTGTGTTCTGTATGAAATGCTTGTAGGTCTGCACTGCAAACTGAAGTATAATTTGTCTTCTACAGGTTGTCAAGAAATTTGCTAACTTGCAATGCCAAAGCTGGAATGGAATTAGTTTACAATTACTTTTGCCTGTTACGACAACTCTCTAATTCGAGTTTAATTACAGTAATAAATTTATCCCGTTACAAAATTCAATTTAATGAAGCCTTTTATGATTTCATAAGCACACAAAAATTTTCATCGTTGGGAGTAAGCCTAATATTTGCCATAATCCTTGCAATCTCTATATAAATGGATACCTCTATGATGACATTTTAATCTGGACTACATAAGCTAACATTAGCCCGTTTGTTTGGGAGAACTGGCAGTTCTGCAAGAGCGCGGTTTATATAATATACAAGTTTATTTGTCCGTTAAGACCTACACGTTTGAATGTCAAATGTTTGTTCAGTACGAATGCTGTTAACTTCCACAACTACGTTGGACTGTTTTGCAGACTTTCTTTTTTCAGAAACATTTATCTTTGCTGTTTTTACTTTCGATGCCGGATTGCTGGCTAGAAGTCAGTATTCGGAAGGTCCTGTGACCGGCCACCTCGACACAGGTTCTTCTTTGTTTCCCTGTGCCTGTAAGCAAATGCTGAGATGGTTCCCAAGACTCCAAGTTGCCACTACATGCTTCTCATGTAGCCCTCCCGACTTAAATTTATTAGTAACCAATTTCATATTTTGTATACATGTAAAATAACCACTGCCAACGGTTGACAACGCAATAATAATAATAATAATAATAATTATTATTATTATTATTATATTTTGAAAAATGTCAGGACATGTCGGTTACTCCAAGGCATCCCGATGTGGCGAGCGATATTAAAGAAGGACCAAGTTTCCGTTTCCGCAACTTTATTAACAATTTTTATTAATTTGGCAGGCTGCATGTTCGTACCGAAATGGTGCTCTTCAGGAAATCTGGAATTACAAAAATTTGATGAAGTTTCATTTACACCGCAACTTTGCCAATGAATTGAGGTCTCAGCCCTACATTCATTAGTATATTCATTAGTGTGTTTATATAATGGGTACATTGTTAAACAATAAAAGCAGTCCCGTTACAGGCCTGGAGTGGCCCAGAGGGTTCCAGGAAGTTAAGGTTCCCAGATTACATGACAACGGCACAGGATGGTGATAGGGTTGTCAGCCTTACGCACCGGCCGCCTTTACCTCCAGAAAATGCTCCTGGTACTCATTTCTGTTAGAGGCTGAGTCGACCCCAGGGCCATAGTGCGATCGGAAGGATTATGTCAATGAAAAATCCCAATGATACCACCTGGGATCGAACCAGTGACCTTCCAATTTGTAGCACAGCACCTTAACCACTGTGCTACCGCGGTCCCCGATGCTAAATAATAGGTATTCAAAAATTAAAATTATATGAACAGTTAAAATCTTCCCAGTATATATCTTTAGTTTGGTGATGTATGTTCTGTTCAGGAGAATCTGTAGTTTTATATCTACATTGTAATTAATTCGTAGAGATAAATTCTACAAGCATGTTATTCCGTCCAGACGGAGTAAGTCACATCGTGTCTTGAAATTCTGTACATTCGCGGTACGTTATACGTATTCTACTGGAAAGACAGTTTTTCCTTTCTGTCCTCACACTGTCACCGTTAGGAACTTCCCAAAGTTTAATCCCCGGGAAAGTTGCCTTTGTACCAACTGAATAGCAGGTCTGAACGCTCTGGAGAAGACAAGTTTGTGTTGTTCCTGCCAGAAATCCAACCGAAATTCCCCGCTTGTCCAGCCCATAGCACGTGATGGTGTGTGTTTCCCTTAAATCCGTTGTCTCTAAAAGTTAACACGCACTAAACGGTGGAAACCTGGTACAAGCAAGAAATGAAATTTTGCTCGTTAAGTGACGACGCAAGGAATAATTTTGTTACCTGCCATAAAAATTCTGCAGTGTAATCGCATGTAACCGTCACGCCAACTTCATTAAATATCACAGTCCACTTACTTACTCCATGGTGCAGAGTCCTTCTTAAGCAGCTAACTGGTTTGCAGCAAGTCAAGAAATTCCCCGCATTTCACGGAACCCGAAGGTTCATTACCGCACTCACAAGCGTCCGCCACCTGTCTGTACCGTGAGCCAGCCCAATCCAGTCCATAAACCCACATCCCACCTCCTGCAGATCCATCCTAATATTATCCACCCATCTACACCTAGGTCTCCCCAATGGTCTCTTTCCCTCCGGTTTACCCAGCAAGACCCTATACACTCCACTCTCCTCACCCATACGCGCCACATGCCCAGCCCCTCTCATTCTTCTCGATTTTATCACCCGCACAATATTGGGTGAGGAGTACAAATCATTTAGCTCCTCGTTATGCATTCTCCTCCATTCCCACGTTACCTCGTCCCTCCCAGGTCCAAATATTCTCCTTAACACCATTTTCTCAAACACCCTCAGCTTCCTTTCCTCCCGCAATGTCAACGACCAAGTTTCACACCCATACAAAACAACAGGCAAAATTATCTTGATCTTTAAATTTTTGGATAGCAACTTGGTAGACAAAAGTATCATAATCCACTCAGATGAAATATTTTATTTGGCTTCCCCTCCCTCCGCGACCAATGCACACTATAAAAACTGGTTTACATTGTTGATTTCGCATTATATCTACTTTTTTTTAATATTCTAATTATGCCCAAACATGACATTTTAATTCCATTTGTGATTACTGTTTACTGAAATCGTTGTCAAACCAAAAAAATATCACTGTTTGCCGTGGTGGAAATATATATATATGTGTGTGTGTGTGTGTGTGTGTGTGTGTGTGTGTGTATCGATTTCGACCTCTTTTAATGAGACAGCTGCAAAAAGTGACATGTAGGCAGCAATGCATTTCGAAAATGGACTAACAAAACCGATCTACTGGAGATTCGTTTCTGCTGTTGTAGAAAGGAGACAAGTTGCAATCGGGACATCAATGGTTCCTGCAGTGTCAACGTTAAAGGAATAACAATTTTTAATAGCTTAAGAAGCATGCTTTATCTCGTAATAACTACAATGTACATGTTTATTAAATTCTGACTCCAGTTCCAGTATGGCATACTGGATCAAACATTGTACAGAGGTGAAGTTTCGACTCTCTTCTACCTATCTATTTAACATCCTGTTTTAATCGGTATTGGAGTCACTTTCCTTAAAGCAAAGGCGTGAGGATGACCATTCACCTGCGTCCGATGTCGAATTTAATGAGCAGAGCTGTACATCCACTCTTCCATGTGTCTTCAAGGCGTGGGCGAGGATAAGTTTACATGTTGTATGTACAGTTGTGACTATGAAGGTAACTAACTGTCTTTGCTGATATGATTTCAAGTAGTCTTGCAGCGATTTCACGACATTTCAGAAGAACATGCTGTATTGATCTTCAGAGTCCGTCTTTTCGTTTTAATCCTTTGAAGCATAACGTTCATCTCACTAATATCAGTTTACCTTTTGCCCCGCGCGAAACACACAATATCCCTCTTTCAAGACCAATTACCTAACGCTATACAGGAAACTAACAACTCTTACTGTGGGGATGGTACGAAACATGCCAGTGCATTCTGAGTAAAATCTAGATATTTATTATGTTACAAATCAGGTGATACATATAGATACCACTTTGCTGTAAAGGGTACATGGATTTACTGTACGTCAATATCATCTGGACGATAGATTGTGACAGAGCAGTGTCTGTCTGGGCTGAATAGGAAAGTCGAAGCATCAGTCCGAGTAAGAAATAATTAATTTAATCAGTATTTGCTACTATTTTAATTTTTTAACAACGTGATAAAAACCTCCCCTTTGCTGATAACGAATTTTTATTAACACGTTGGCAAAAAAACTCCGTGGCCTTAGTCCGCACGCGAACTATACCGACAGAGCGGCCGCCGCCGGTCGGCGAAGTTAGTGCCAACATTTGCGGATAGAGGGGTGTCACGTGGTAAGCGCAACGGGTCCCCACAGCCGTTAATCTCTGTTTTCTAGACCTGGAGCCGCTACTTTTTTCATTCAAGTAGCTCCTCAATTGACCTCACGAGG
>Ga0136643_10000990_pt1 | contig 33490 bp, 19 predicted proteins | sample TergutLab28metaG_FD_96883 | JGI IMG/M metagenome (GOLD analysis project Ga0136643, IMG submission 96883) | Labiotermes labralis P1 segment gut microbial communities from Petit-Saut dam, French Guiana - Lab288 P1 (version 3) (version 3) | ecosystem: Host-associated > Arthropoda: Insects >...
AAAATAAAAAAAATTTTTTGTATATTAAAAAATTCAAAAATTTTAAAGGGGTAGAAATTTCTTGGGGAAAAAAATTTCTTTTCCCCCCCCCCCCCATGACTAATATTTTGGTGTTCTGAAAGCTAAATTGCTCAGCATTTTTGAGCCCCAGTATGCAGTACTGAGCAATGTATGAGTATTTGTACAACATGTATGGGATATCTCTCTTTTAATGTTCAATGTCTTCCATGTTGCAGGAAATCTTCAACAAACTTCCTCTTTCCTGTGAAAGAAAAAAATTGAAGCTTGAGTTTCAGTTGAAGCATATTCAATTGATGCAAATGAAAGTGGAGATAAAAGAGATAAAACAGAAATCTCTACGTTTCAAACAAGTGCGAGGTATGAATTTTGTTTCTCTTATTACAAACATCTTCATATAAAGTAGAAGTGCCAAAAACTGAACATGGCAAAAAAAAGTCCTTTTTATAAATGACTGATCAAGATACACTGAGATTTACTGAAGTTCTGGTACAGCTGATAATGATACAGAAATTAACATGTGGAGGAAGCAAGCAGCACATACCCTTGCACCCAGACACACTAACTATACAATACAACAGTGGTTAATATTCTAATTTTCAGGTAAGGCATTCCTGTTGTGTTTTCAGTACTTAGAGAATGTATATAACTTGACTGCCTAACACAAGCTTTATTGCACACAGGCAAAGAAACCACATACATCACTAATATATTCAAACATACAAACATGAAGATAGCATATCGCACTAATAATTTTGTCCAACAAAACTTAACCCCCAAAACCCACAACCACAACAAATTCTCAGCTACTGGAGTATACAGATTAACATTTTCAGACTCTGGTAAAGCTTACATAAGACAAACAAGAAGAAATTTCTCCAAAAGATACAACGAACCCAGGCGCATCTACAGAAACAATTGCCATTCTTCCAAATTTACACAACTCTTAAATGAACACATACATACTTTCGAGCCCATAGAAAACATTATGCAAATATTAAGTTATCAGATAAAAAGGCCCATATTTAAACACCACAGAATGAGTTTACATCCAAAAACAAACTGCAAATGATAATCAACTTAATGACAAACAAAAATCTCTGACGCTATCCTAAACATCGGAATAGAAATACCATACCCCCCTTCCACACCCAACTCACCATACTGCACCTTTGCCATCCCACCATGCCTCTTCCCAATCAATAACCTTCCAACATTCACATAGTGCAGTACAGTTGAGACCAACACACATAAAGATCTATGTACTTTAAGACAGAGTCAAGTGCATTATATAAAAAGTTATAAATTCTATGTGACTATAAACATTTCAAGTGCTTTAAAAAAATTTCAAGTGTTAATAAGTGCTAAACCAATACCGAAAATTCTGCACAACTAAAAATTGAATACATCCCATTCTAAAAGAACAACATAAATTATACATGAGGCAAGTCTCCGACAAGCATGCACACCACATATGCTCCAATAATGTAAGCAGAAAAACTATATACAAAACTTAAAATGAATTAACAACCCATACACATCATAACATATATATCTCTAAATAGTTACCAATTCAACACTTTCATCAAATAATCCTTACAAAAAGATACTACATCTCTGCATAATATATTACATCTCCACAAAATGCAATTATTAAGTACTTCATATACATCTATGAGAAGTAGTCCATGACAAACAACTTCCACAGGAATTACAATGTAATCCCCACAAATAATATCTATTTTATTTATATTATTTTATCTTATTACCTTATGTAGTTTTATAATTAAATTTCAAATTGTATATTTCCTATCCTAGCAGACTACAAATAATTTTTGTAAATGAGATCTCATATATGAAAAACACTGTAAATTGTATACCAAAAAAATCATCTAAGTCACTGCCTGAAGATGGCTTTAGGAAGAAAGCTGAAACATGTAGCTGTCAAGATGTTTTAATTATCTCTTAAAAATATATTTTATGCAATAAAGGTTGTGTTAGACAGTCTTATATATAGTCTCTAAGTGGCTAATGCTCTGGTCTGGCTAGTACTGCATCAGAACTGAGGCAATTTATTAAATACATTTTCTCTTCTCTATTGAGCAGAAGTTCAAATGTTTTCTCAGAATTATATTTCTGCCACTTCATACACACAAGTCAAAGGAGTCAGGCAGATTCACACATCAACTACAGTTACCAGTCCTTACCTGAAATTCATGTATTGTTATGAAAGGAGAGAGAGAATACATTTTTGTTAGTATTGTCAGGATCTGCTGTTACATTTCCAAACAACCAGAATTCTAGACAAGGGTAATCAAATACAGCACTACATATTTGTTTGTAACATTAAGATATTGAGAGACATCTACATACTTTGCACTTATTTAGCTCTACAGTATCTGTGTCAATGCTGCTGTGTATGCTTTCAACTTGTGTATTATCCTAACTGGTTTCCTTGTAATTATCGAAAGTAAAACACTGGATTTGTAATATGTGCAGAACACAGGAAGCAAATAGCAATTGTGAAACTGGCAGAAACATACAAGGACAGAGAAGCCTTCTCCAAGAAGAATGTTACATTGCTCCAGGAAGTCAGGTAATTTAGCAAGGGAAGTAGATACACAAATGAATGCACTCATATGGTTTGAAGCACTGCAGAGTAATATACCATTAATGTAAGTGATGATGCATTCTAAAGAAGATAACTGAATGACTATCATTTTGAGGATCATTAAAATATTCAGTATCAATGACCAAAGCTGCCATTACATTCAGCATCTTCTGCCATGGTCAAACAAATCCAACAATTAACCATTGAAATACTTTGACATTTGCCTATCACAAGTTTTTACAGGTAATGAGTAAAATCTGTTTTTTGCTTCAAGTTCATCTTACAGTAAGTATGGTCACAGGAAAAATAAACGTTTACAATATGTATTGCAAACATAATCCCATTTACATGGGAAAATAATGATAATGAATACATGAAAAAGTGTACACCCATTAAATTGTTTATTAATCAGTGAAATTACTTTAATATAAATTTAATAAATTAAGATATTCACAGAAGAGTAGAATATGTCTAAAATGAAAAGTGGATGAAACAGAAAACTGAATTATAAGACAATATCTCACATTCCCAACCATACAGAGAGAGAAAAAATCAAATTAGCCCAGAAAACAAAATATTGAATACAAACATCAGAATAAAAAAAAATAAAAAAATATATATATATATATAAAAAAAAAGTTTAAAAACTAGTCTGCTTGCACATTTATTGCTTCTGCTTGTATGACTTGTTTGAAAACAAACTTTCTTGTCACAGATGGAAAAATTTAAGCCTAACTCTTCCACATTGTGCAGAATACTTTCATGGACATGTGGGGTGAAAGAAAAAAGAAACTGGAAGTGCAAAATCCCATGATAAGACATAGGGTCTGAAGTGGTAAATATTTTCATACCTGCTTCCTTCCTCTCCATCTTTGTCTTCCCAGCACTCCACCTAATAATTTTCCAACATTATTCTAACCTGATGTTTGGAAATATGACAAAATCCAAACTTAACCAATGTCATGGAGTCTAATGGTGAGCTAGAAGTCCCCACCAATGGCCACCATCTTCATTACCACTGGGAGTTAATGGAATCCTGACCTGTGGATGCATCTGTCAAATGTACCAGGTGGAGAGACACCAGAAAAGTTGGGAGATAAATTTATATCCTCACTACTTCACTCAAAAATCAACAAATGTTTTGTGTCTTAAAACTCATGGAATGATATCTGTATGTGGTTCATTGCAGGAAATTAAGGGATAAAATTAAAGCTAAGATGACTGAAAAACAGAAGTTGATGTATATCATGACCAAAGACAGAGGTAAAAGGAACATTCAGCAGGATTCTATGTCTACTCTGTTTCCAGACTTCATCATAGACATCCCATCTCCAAGCATTCCTCAGTTGCAGGTGTGTGTTGCATGTACAGTATTGACACAATGTCTACAGCATAATTTTCTTGATTTAAAAGTCTCAGAAGTAGAGTGCAATGTTTCTAGGATTGTGAGAATTATTGGATGTTGTCATGAAAAGAGACAATGTCTGTCACTTCATATGTGTGTTCAGCATTGAAGGTGGATGATAATTATGCATACATTGTTTCAAAGTACATGGGCAAGGTAACACAGTTCAATTTCCAGCAGGGGCAAATGATTTTTCATTTTTTCTGACAAAGGTGTGAAGCTAACCACTCAACTCTGTTTCCTACCAACTCAAAGAATGAATACAGTCAGTCATACCTCTATCCTCCATGTCTTCATGGCACATAAAAGAACATAAAGGAACAACTTTACTTCTACTCTTGGCAGTTACCTGGAAGACAATGGAAGGCCACTAAAACCTGTTGTCAGCATAGTCAGTGACAGTCTAAGATTAAAAATGTATCAAAAAAAGTTGAATATTACCACTACACCAACAACTTTGGTCCAACAACATTCAATATTAGTACACAGATGTCCAGAAACTCTTCTGCAGCTGACATCAGACCCTTTCTAAAACAATGTGAATGTGGTTTCCTTAGTACAGAAATTAGCGACTTTTTCCATTTGTACAAGTATTAAAAACCATGAATATGAAAAGCTAACAATAATGTTCAGCAAAATGGGATTTAAACAGAAGGTTCTTGATATTCTCAGTTTGCAAATGACTGTTGTGTAGGTAGTTTCATTTAATTAGTATGTGGTGGTTCTTACAAAGATCCTGTATATTTCACTTTAAAATTTCAGCTTCCGTCATGGTATTCTCCTCCAAAAAAGATTGCCTGTCTTGAGCAGTGGTCCAGAAACACTGCAAGGTCTGCAGACGCTGGTACACACACTTCTGTTCAAAGTCAAAATATTGTTGACATAATGACTACAGGTGAAGAAGATATGTTAAATCCAATGTTCGGATTTCAAATTAGGGGACAAAACCATCAGGAGGTGATTACATCTTCATTACCAAAATCCACGGTAGCAACCCAAGGTTTGTACAATAAAAAATATAAAAAAAAAAAAACACCTTAATTTGTGGTGTTCTCAAAAGAATTCTGTTATTGTCATTGCACTCATGTCAGATATCTGTACACATATATTTTCCAGCAGATTCTTCTGCAGATAAACCAACACAAAAAAATAAAGTGTCACCACAAGCTGCAGTTGATTCTACAGCTACTGAAGACAACAGTAATGAGACACACTCTTCCTGTATGTCCCCACGGCCTGGATCTAATCAAATTCCAGCTGTTGCTATGATTCAAATGCAACAAAAGTTGTCCTCAGAGGGACACATGGATCACACATCAGCAGTTACATCTGTCGAAGAGCAGACTGGTCAGCAAAGTTCAATGCAGGCAGATGATTCCGCAGCAGAAACAATTCCTGTTTCTTCAACACACCAAACTGCAGCAAAAACTGCTTGGCCTACTACTACTACTACTAAGGTTACAGACATCAGAGGTAAATATGTTACAAGCAAGTGTCAAATTGCATGAATTTTGGAGCATATGGTTTTTTAAACTAATGGCAAATATAATTAATGAATTACTGAGGTTAATTTAGAGGTAGTGGTGGGGTTAAGGTTGTGTCAGTACTGAAGACTACATATGCCCATTAAGGTAGGTTCTGCTGCCAAAAAAGAAAAATGGATTGCAAGATGACTTGGTTGACATTTTTGACGTGTACATTATTTCAAATTTATGATTTTAACTTATGGGAACAAGTTACATCTTTCAACCTATCTTTCGGTTTCATATTTACAAAAATAAGCATTTTAAGCTGTATAAAACTGAAATGTGCTGCACGATGTAACTGCGACTGTAGTAATTTTGTTTTTTACAGTATTATGACTAATTACTTTTGTCATGATTTCCTTACCTTTATCATTATGAACTTCACTTTGTTAATTAATAGTACAAGTAGTATGCAGATCTTGTTCAGTGTACATATTTTGCTGTTGTCAGGTACTTTGTCTGTATGCTGGGACAGAATATCCCTTACGTAACACATAAAGTAAACATCCAACATACTATAAATATAAACTAACGTACAAATAGAAAAATAAAATATGAAGAGACTGACTTTTTGATATAACCTCATGCACTCGAAGTTCTGGAATGATAGCCAGGACTTCGAACACCTTGAGTTCTGCCCGACTGTAGGATATAAATGAAATATTAGTGCCAACTCCGTTTTACAGTACACTCATTTTTCTAATGTTTTACCTTCATATCAAGTAAAAATACTACTGGGACAGCTTAGTCGGTATAGTGAATATGCTAATGATTGGACAACTCAGGAATTGGGTTTCGATTTCCAGCACAACTAAGAGATATTTATAGTCTCCCTAGCAATCACACCAGCTGTGGGGCTACCCAATTTCATATGCGGTCTTTACCGAAGGCTTCTCCTCTGGGGCTTGACCGGGGTATGAAGATAACTACACACTTCCATCCAATTCCAAGGTTAAGAATGAACTCAGCTATTCTTCACTCACTTGTATGCAATTACAGTGTAGTGCTCAATTAAGCACAGAGAAAAATTTGGGATATAATGGGTAGCTGGATTTACATACAAAAGTCAAAGGTTTGAAAGTGGTTGGGTTCAGGACAAATTTTTCTTTCTTACCTTCTGTCAAAGTAAGCCCACATTATAGTTTAGGTCCCCTCTGCCCCTGATTATCTTCCTAAAATCCCACCACCAGTGACAGCACTGTTGTTTGACATAGGATCCCCCACAGCAGAAATGGGCTCTTCACTTTTGCTGTGATGGGCAGAGGTGAGAAATTTATAAAAGACCACATCTGAAAGTATTAAACATTAATGAGATATTTTGTTATATTCACATTTTTATGGGAAAACTACTTCAGACATAATCACACAGAAGACAAAAACATCGAAGGATAATATAAAAAGTTTTCATGAAAATTTGAAGCCCAAAACCTATGTAAACAATAATTTATATATTCAGTTATTGCTTCAGAGAAAACAAAGAGTTCCATCTGATTTGTAAGGACAGAACAGTTAAGTCTGTTCAGAGAAATAATTATGCTTTCTTGTGAGGATCATATGAAATGTACGCACACCATGTGGGTAAAATACCGAGCTTTCTGATGTCAAAGCAATTAGTAAGCGTACTAACCACTGTGATTTCAGTGGTTTTAATAATGTGAATTGGATGGAGTTTTCTCAAGGATATGTTCAGTGATGCAATTTGTCATTCTAATATCAACAGTGCAGTCCTATTGTAACAAGCATTGTAACAAGTATATGGAAGTTGATGGTATAAGGTCTACTTTGAAAGGTTTAGTCATTCTGCTTTTATAGAACCTATGTTAACAACAGGCCACCAATGGACTGCTTTTGTGAAACTTAGCAACATTTATGTAAGTATAAAGAGGAAGAGAGGTTGTTCTCTCTTCCTATTTACACTCTTGACACTGTATTTGCCGTATGTGTCACAAATGCACAAAAATTATCAATACAATTGTCAGTCTTCAATTGTGGTGGTGGTCCTGTAAATTCCACACACAAATTGATGTTCCAGGAACAATTCAGGCTTATGTGAAGCTTAGTATGTATTTTTACGTCTTTCATTTCAGCAGATGGTATGGATACACTGGAACCCACGAGGCATAACGAACATTATCAAGAAGCACCAGTGGGCAATGTCAATCAGCCAGTATCAGATCACACAGTTTTGACTTCTCAGGTAGGTAATCACAGTCACTGGTTAAAAATGGAAGAGAAATGTGGCAGCACAGGATGAGTAAGATGGATTAGCATTTTCACAGAATAGGCTTTCAATGAGAAAAATAAAAGAAACTCTGCCTGTATACAAAGACAGAGTCCTTTCTTTGTTCCTACATTGCACCTGATATTAAGAAAAGAGTATATCATCTTACAAGCTTGGGATTCCATTATAAAGTTAAAATTTTATTCCTGCTTTCATGTGCTCTTATGTTTCATCTAAAAGATGATAATAAAAGCAATTTGAAGGTTTAGTGACACTAGTGATATTTTCAAAACTCTTTTTCTGTAATTTGACATACATACTGTTGGCCTGCATGTTCATTTTTCAGACAAGGATTTCCACTATTAGAAAACTAATCACACCAGACACAATAAATTGCACATATATATTTGGAACAATAGCTGTCCTTTATTTTAATCTGTGCTTCCTGCAGCATGTTTTGTTCGTTATGTCTGGCCATCACCAGGCAGTTAGTACAGAATTACAACTTGTAAGACATAAGTATACAATGCCACATATTTGAAACAAATGGACAGTGGGATCAATAAGATCTCCAATGGAGCAGACAATAATTATTAAATGTTAAAATTACTTTTATACTAGTCTGCTAGAGCCCTGGCAACTTGGGCTGGCTAGGCACACTTATATACATAGTTGCCACAGATATCTCATGACCCAGGTGGGCAAGGCACACCCAATTACATAGTTACCATGGAAACCTAGCGACAAGGGCCGGCAAGGCACACTCTTTTATGTTGTTACCACGGAAACCCAAATAATGCGCATGTATGTGTCTTATGCTTTAGTATTAGAGCCCTGAAACACTCTAGGTAGTTACCATGGAAACCTCAATTAGTGGTTTCCGTTATACATAACCTGCGCATCCATGAGACTAAATTTTGTGTATTGGTGTCTCCTCCCATCTGGTGGCAGTCTATGGAACTCCAACACTGCAAGGTGACATCTGGGCCAGACTTACCTAACTAAAGTAGAGAATAAAATATAAAATCATTTATGTTTAAAAGTTAATTTGTGGATAAAATCTCTCCTTCATTTCAGCTGCACTATATCTATATGTCAACTTGATATAAAATGTTCCTGGTATATTATTATGGATCTCATCAATGCCCCCTTCTATCACCATGATCATATAGTACTTCCACGTTGTGAGTGTATGCAGTAAGAATAGATATATGATATTGGTGGTTTTGTGAGAATGTAGTATGCTTACCCCCTCTGTAATTCTGTATAATTTATGAAGGCATAATTAAGGAGAATATTAAACACATTAAATTGTCACAAAGCCCCCCCCCACCCACACATACAGGCACACATGCACATGCACTCAAACGTATACACACTCACACCTGCGTGCATGCCTGCACACACACATAAATATGTATGTATGTAAACACACACACACACACACACATACGTATGTTCATACTTACAAACATGCACAGACTGTGCACTCACAGCATGAAAGCAGGACATGACCGTGGAGACAGAATGGGGGAATGACGTGGTCCGCAGGGACATGCTGGGAAAATTTTATAACATTATTTTAACAAATAATGGATACCCTATACTTCATTCACAAATTCACGGATCCTACTGATTGTTTATTATGTGTGTCACTGTTGTAGTCTCTTCATATTTCTGTACTAACTGCCTATGACTATAACTATGTATAATGGCTGAAACATGTCAGGAGTACAACACAGTTAAAAATAGAGGAGAAATACATACATATTCAGTATAAAGTTGAACACAACTTGACATTGCGTGTTAATTGGGCAACATATTTCAGCTTATATTTCAAGCCATCATCAGGCCTTTATTGCAAGACTTTAGAGAATTTAAAACTGTATATTTTCAATGCAACTATATTACACATATAACACTTAATAACTGTGCAACAAGTTGGTATTAAGGACTTTAGTGAATATTTACAACTGCATGTAGAGGTGAGATTCCAGCCTCTACAAAATGATAAACAGACATGTGGAGGGTCTTCCTTTTATTATTCCACCAAGCATGGCAGCTCTATCACACAGAAGGAACATACCTGCTGGATCATTCTATGAAAACTGTTATATTTAGGATAGTGATAAAAGAAATGTGCACTTTCTTCATTTTACATGCATCATGCATAGAATATATAACAACAGGATTTATACACATGGATAAAGTGTGACTGTCTCTAAGTTTTCAGAACTTGTTATAGAGTGTACAAAAAAGTCTGGTACAATAGAAACTCTTACTGTATGATTCAGTCTGCCAACCAGAAACAGGAGATGAAGTCTGTACCACACCCACTTCAGACATGTAGCAAGTATTTTGGGTCCAGCAATTTTGGTAGTGGCAACAAATGCTGTCCAGCAAATGAAAGCATGGTTTGTACAAACATTAGTTTATTTCTATTTGAATCTACTGTCAACCCTTCCTATATAAAAAGAGCTCAGCAGTGTGGGTGCAATAAAGGGAAGACAGTGCACTTACCATCAACTCAATTTTTATAATATTCAGTTCTTTTGATCAATTCAATGCATAGTGTTTACTTCAAGCAGCTGTTAAATATTCATTTCACCAAGAATTTCCTGCAAGAGTTATCATTATGTTTATAAAAGTCAACAATTTAACCCAGCCATGAACCACTTTAGTCTACTTACTTATTTATTTATCTGTGATTATTTGATAATGCAGCTGCCTAAACAATAACTCTCTTTCTGTACACAGCATATAACACAACAGGATGACTTTCATGAAAGCTGTAAGCAGGTATGCTTTGCAACTGGCAGATGTTCATTTAGTGCTTTCACTGTTGATAAGAAACAAATAGGTTACTCTGCCAATATTCTGTCAACCATCACAGTTTGCTCAACCGCCACATGTTTACCATGCACACATAACTAGGACTTTTTTTTTAAAGAAATATTCATCCAAGACACAAATTTCTTTCTTTTTCTTTACTGTAGAATTCCATCCAAAAACTTGATGTTTTAAGAGTATACTCTATAAAACACAACAGTCTTTTCTACACATATGCAGCACAACGGTTCACTCCATAATAGTGCTAGGAATAGATCCCAGAATTTTTCCAATGAAGCCATTCTAAATGTTTCTCACACTAATTCTAGTGGGCAATCATTATTTACAAGTGGCAACAGCCCAACCTGTTAAGAAATTCCTTGTAATTTCTCTAATCCAGAAGTTAATTACCATGTTTGCAAGAGCCTGCCACTTGACTGTCTTCTGGGCCATTTCAATGAAGTCCATGTTACTGTTAATGATACACAAAAGGTGGTGTATATATAACCTGTCAGATACAGTGCCATTATTATTAATCCTCACAAAATCATAATTGGTAATTAATATATTATCAATATTTCCCCAAGGCCTCTGGGTTAGACATAAGATAATAAACTGTTTTAGTGTCATATATTCATAAAAAATTTCAATCAACTTCCTGGAGATAATGTTTTAACTGATTACAATGGTTCCAATTAATGTTTTAGGAGTGTTGTGGGAAGACAGTTCAAAATGATTTGCCACCTTCTCAAGTTCAGCCAGCAACTAATGAAGACGGTGACATAGACATGAGTGCTGATGATGTGCAATACCTGTCACCTGTTACTGATGAATCTATGTCAGGTGTGTCTATTTGAGAGCAATTAAAAATTAGGTGGATGTTATCATTCTGTTTGAATGTTCTCAGTAAATAATTACTTTGTATTATAGGTTTTTTGAAAAACCGTAAATCATGGACCATACAACACATTTTTTTTTTTTTAAAATACTGTACAAAATACTCCTATGTATTATGGTCTGAAGGTTCATCAATGCGACCTTCCGATCAACTGTGAGATTCCTACATTCACTGGAGGCTAGGTATTTTGGTGACTGGGAAGAATAAACACAATGGCTTCCCATAAAGGAAGTTTTTAATTTTAAAAAATTGCGACTCTTTATTGAATTACCTTTTACTTGGCTCAATAATTTAAAATTTGTTGGTGCAAATATCATAGTTTTTCATGTGAAATATATATTTTTTGCACACTTTACCACTCCTTGCTCTCTGATGCCTGGGGTGGCCGCCCTCCACAAGCTGCACCAGTGGTAACAGCTACTGTCTGTCCCCAATCCTGACACAAAATGTCTGAGACTGTACTTTTTAAGAGCACATGTGTAGGTTCCTGTTACTAATTGGACAGATTTGTGAGCCCTAGAATTGGTGCAGACATGCTGACAATAAGAGAAACTGGAGGAACTGGATTCCAGTTATGCAGCCTGTAGCCACTTAAATGACTAAAACTACTGGGACTCATAAAGTATTTATGCAACTCCCATATACATCAACCTGGCCTACAGTATTGTATTAGTTCTTTGCAGCATTACACTTAGTAGGATGGACTAAAGCTAAATGGTCTGCTCTCATACTGTAATGTACTAACAAAATTTCACACCAGAAAACCGAAGATTTAAAGGACATAACAAACAGACCAGTAATACAGATAGGATAGATGTAATTTCATATGTGTACTTCTTGGTAGTGTATCGAAAAAAATGAGTTCATGTTCCTTTGCAGTGATTGATCAATCATCAGAAGTGGGCCAGTGTCAAGAGGGTTATCACTTCAGTACAAGTCCTGAAGGCAGATGCTCTCCTTTATCGCCACAAGGAGACTACTTGATGACCAGTCCTGACGGAACACTTGCTTTGAAATCCCCTCCATTTGTCATATCACCCACCATCCCTACAACAAATAATGACTTGTTTGGAGCACCTAGCAACCAACAGAGCAAAACTGGTAAGCACATCATACTTTCTGTACTATGTAACCAGAGATCTGCTAACTTTTAATATTCCTTTTATGAATCTTTTGCCTGAAGTCCATAAAATAAAAACAGTTTATAAAAGAAAGTAAATGCTTATGGAACTACATGTTATGTCTGTGTGTCTATCATAACAAGTTTTGTAATGAATGATATGCTATCAACAAACTCTGCATGAATGTCTTGTCATTAGAAACCAACTCACCTTCTGACTTTTTTACTACTATTAGTATTAGCAATAAGACAGCTATGCAAACTTCAAAGTTGAAATGACTCTTAATGCAAGGCCATGACATTTTTATGGCATGGTATTTTTTTTCTTAAATATGTACCTCACTTTGGATTACTGAATTTTTTAACTATTGTCCATTGTCTTATATTTTGAACAGAACAGAACACTGAGGTTCTGGTCTTTTGTGATGTTTCACTGTGTAGCAGAGAACAGATCCCAGTGCTTCAATGGACCACAGTGCCTTATCTTCAAGAGTAGTTGAGTCCTAGAACAAACAACTGAAGATGACAGCATCACTGTCCATCAAAGAGTTAGAACCAGTTAACCATGCTATACTGTATAACACCCAAGAAGCAAAGAATCCTCTACACCAATGCTGTGGAAGCCTCAAATAATCACACAGAACAGAAAATTTGGAATCAATCTATTAAGATCAGTATTAAAAATTGGGTAGACCTATACTCATTTCGGTTCATTATAAACTGCTGATCTCAGTTAGTGGTCCAAATACCTGGTAATTTCGAGTAATACGCCACTGTTGAACCCATACGTAATATTATGACATTTCACAACATACAGCAAAATTCCTTTGATCTAATATCTGATAATTTAGAAATCCAGACAATCAAGAACTTGAGAACACTAGTCCCAATACTGGGAATTTTACTTTATACCAGAAAAAGACATCATCAATGAAATGGGCTGATCTCAAGGACTTGTTCGAAAAGGCCTCCAAGAATGTCTGTGGTATCTCCTGACACCTTGTCTCACAGTCCATCAACGTCTTCAGTTCTAAAGCTCCAGAACACACAGAATATGATCCTGATGACTCTGCACTGGTAGATGAAAGATGAAGGAGATACCCAAGTGGAACACTCCTCTCATTAGTTGTACAGTCCTAGGAATGGAGCAGTAACAAAAGATTACTTTACAAATTTATGTTAGTATAGGTACCCTCTGATAATCGAGAATATCTGACAGTTTGGCACCTGTCTGGTCTTGTGTGAATCATATGGAATTCTTCTGTACAAAAATTTTAAAAAATGGCAGCCGTATGTCATCTGGTATATTCAGCTTTGTTTTACGGCAATAATAAACATACCTTTCATGGCAGATGTGCCAACTTATCATGGAGATAATTATGCTTCTAACATGTTAAAAATTAGAAATATGGCAACAGTATGGAACTCATCTGAATGCAATTATATTACACATCATTGTATCTGCAATTATTCTATCATTCAGGATTTTGTAACTGCTTTACAACAAATAAAATGACAGAAAGTTGCTCTGCCAAATTCATCAGTACCTGTTGCAATAGGCTGCTGTGTTACACATTTAACCCACTCAGTTCTTCTGACAAGCTTCCTTTGCAAATATATAATCTAAAGTCTTCGTGGCAAGTGGATTCAATAAAACCTTCTCAGGCTGTCAGCCACAGCAAGGGGTAAAATGGTAAATAAACCAATAAATAACAAATTGATTAGTACACGTCAGCACAACAAATATTTATTGGAGTATATAGGGTACGTGTTTCGACCTGTTAACAGGTCATCATCAGGCCTCTAGCAGAATAAGTCTCAGGTGCTGTCTAGACATTAGGATCCCAATATTTTTACAGCTGTGAACGTACATAAAATTTGATACTAGATAAAATGTGAAACATGAAATGTCCTGTCTATTTTTTCATATTTTGTCTAGTATCAAATTTTATGTACGTTCACGACTGTAAAAATATTGGGATCCCAATATCTAGACAGCACCTGATACTTATTCTGCTAGAGGCCTGATGATGACCTGTTAATAGGTCGAAACATGTAGCCTATATACTCCAATAAATATTTGTTGTGCTGACATGTACTGATCAATTTGTTATTTATTTCATTAGAGCACTTCGTGATGCCTTCTTTAAAAAAAAAAATTTTTCGAGAAACATCTGTTTTCTTAATCAGGGAATTGAATACCTGGAATTCCAGTCTGGGTCATCATCTACATACCTGCCAGAACCCCAAGTGGGTCTGAGGAAGTTTTACCGAATTCCTTTGCAAACATCCGCATGGCCTTAAGATGTTGTAAATTATTGTACAGGTCCCTTTATTTCACTTGGTCATCGACAGCTAGTTCCCAGTTACACACTTATGGTCATCTGTAATATGTGGCCTCAAAATATTCCCCCTTTTGTTGCTGTAATCTGACTCATGAACATATTTAAGCACTTTTATTGCATAAAATGGGTAATGTATGTGTTTTGTGTCCACACAGGGACATTTAAATCAGAGGTGATGTGTTATGGGTCGCCATAACAGCAGAATTAGGCATCTCTATTGCAGCATTGGGATGAATTTGTTTCATAACTGTTTGTCTATCTCATGCCATGGGTACCAAGACCCAGTCATAAAATGTAATACATACCATCCTCTTTTCTCCGAAGTACTTGCATTATGTTACAGGTTTCACTTTCAATTTTGGTGCATTAAACATTGGAAGAGGCAATGTCAATGATGTAGCTGAGAAGGGAAAACCCAATGATGGATTTCAGTTCAACTTTAATAAGAAGACATCTTCTGGAAGTTTTTTCAAATTGTTTTAAATGTTATCATTACATTATTGTGGATTATTACTATTCCTCTTATTATTGTTCTGGCTGCTGTTACTGTTGTTGTTGCTGTTAATGTTAAAATGTTTTGGGTTCAAACTTGGAAGTTTCTGGTTGTCTGGCACACATTACTGGAGTCAAATGTTCATTTACAGTTGAAGAAATCAACATTCGAGAGGATGATAAGTGTGTATGCAACTGAATACTTGACTTCCATCTGTATTTATCAAGAACTTAAGTGGTAGTGATTTTTCGCCATTTCTGTTTCATTAACATGTTATTCTCATATTATTATTAGACAACAAATGTTCAGTGTTATACTTTCATTTCAGCATTGATTAGATTATAGTGGGTTATGTAAGGCTAATAAAAGAATCAGCCACTTTTTCTTGTATCTTTAATAAATTGTGACATTCATTATTTTGACTCATAGCTGATTCAAAAAGTAAACTGTGCAGCTCAGTACATGCAGTGACTAGGCTACAGGCTGAACAGTTGGTGCTCCATTTCCCACATGAAAAGTACTTCTTCATTATGGCAACATGACTAGAAATGCAGCCCAACCAGTTGGGTACTGGGAGAGTCTTTCCCACAGGCGAGGAGAATTGGGCATAAAACTGACCACTCACCTCCATATAGTAAAAAGAATTATGAATACACGGAATTATGCATCCACTGCCCCATACATCTCATTTCTTTGGTACATCAAATATGATAGCTAGTTTTTGTTTTCTCTGGTCACAGAGTTCCCCAAGCCCCTTGATAATCTTTCATAGAAGAATGAGACACACTTAAATAATTTAATTCAGTCAAATACAAAGTTGTGGGTTTAATTCTGTCATTTTACTCTTAGTCAAGTAATTCTGAACCACGTGTCCCTTGCAACTGATCTTATGTTATGACTGCCATTAACATCATTTTCACCAAACTTCATGACTGACTAACATTCCCATTTTGTATTTTGAGGCCCCAGATTCAAATCTCAGCCCAGATACAGACTATCCAGAGGACTTCGTGGTTTTAGTTACTCCTTCCATGCAAATACCAAGATATGCCTCTAATTAGAACATTACTGCTTACTTTCACATATTCTCCAACTCATTCTTCATTAATCACCTTATCAGCTGGCACTATGCAATTTAAGATACTGTGTCACTAAATAAACTTCAAATAAATAAAATAACAATGATTCTTTCATTGCCAAAAGCTCCATGTTTTGCTAGCAGTTTAAAAATTGAAGAACTATGCACAGGATTTAACTTTAATGGATAAAATCCAGCAGTTAAGATCAGGATTAATTATTAAAATCTGCATGTCAGTGTTGTATGCACACATGGGTTTTTGGGCTCTTCCATAAAAAACATGTATTTTGTAATAAAGTTTGGTCACTGACCACTTTAAGCCATTCTCCATATACAGCTTGTGACCACTAGGCTGATGCTTAATGGTAAATTCAATGCTCATGTGTCAATGAATGAACAAAGACATAGTAAATATCAAAATAAACAAGATGGCCGATATTTATTGACAAAAAATTATTTTTAACACAACTCTCACCCCAAGATCTGGTTCAGTGAGAAGTTAAGAGGCAGGATCTCTCTCTGAACAGGTAGATATTTAAAAATTACACATAAAACCTGACACATAGCATAGGACAAAGACACTGTACCCAATGTATAAGGCTTATATTGTGCACACTGCATGCAAAATGTTCACCTATGCTTGAGCATGACAGTATGCAGCAGTGTAGCAGTTCAATTACAGGTCTAATCTTATGAAGCCTTTTGTACCTGCCCAGCAGTGTCATGGCATTATTATTAAAATGAAGGAAGCACAACTGTTTAAAAATGATTCAGTAATATTCCAATAATTTATGTCATCATTCCCACCACTGATGTTAGAACACTTACACTGATACATTTATATACATCTTCTTGACTCAAGATGAAGGGGCAGTCTGAATTATTTAGTGTATAGTACAGTCTATTTTCTTACACTGTTCTCTACATCATCTTTCACTAGTCTGATACAGAATTTGTCTCAGGTGAAGGTCAATTATATATACAGTAGGGTCTTGTTGTATTATCCACCACATTTCATGATGAGCACAGGAAAAACTTCATTTTTACCTTCATACACCAAAACAGTGAACAAAGTCAGATTATTAAAATAAATTTTCTGCTGCAAGACATCTAAGAGGTATCAGGTTATTCACCCATTTCCCTCATGATTCTATCAATTTGCATAAACAGTAGTGTATCGAATCTCTCAGCTTACATTCTTGTACCAAATGGATCCTAAGGACTTTACACCTTTATTTTGAATAAGAGGAAGACATTGTTACTGCATTAATGAAACCCATGACCCAACCAAACAGAAACAATTGAAAAAATAAAACAAAATAAAATAAAAAAGGAATCAAGTGGAAGTCACAGTCAGCATTAAATGCACTTTATTCAAAACACTGGCAATGTGCGTGTCAATGAAACATTTTAGCATGTTGGCAAAACCAATATTGCCATGGAAAAACAGTAAGTATTACATATTCTGAGTGTGTGTCTGTAGCCTTAGTTAACCAGCATGCAAAGTGCATGCCCCATATTATATAGTCATCTGTGGCCCTGTCTGGCTCTACAGTATTTTTCCACATTATCTCCTAAATGGCATGATTTTCAGAAAAAAGTTACTGAATATAAAATGGGTGTTTTGATTGTCCCTAAAACTCTGTCAGAAACATTTCTCATTCTAAAAAGAAATTGGCCATATATTATCATAAATGTAAATAGACCTTCATGTGAAGTGCCCATTATTCCTGTCAGATTTTAATCACCAGGTTTTTGAAGAATATTCAAATATCACATTTCATGAAAATGTATATATTTGGAGCCAAGTTGTTCCATGTGGACGGACAGATGTACAGACAGACATGACAACGCCGACAGTCACCTTTTGCAATTTGCAAATGTACCTAAAAATTTCTCACAGAATCATAATAAATGTGAACATACCATTATGAAGGAACACATCCAGTTCTTCCAATAAGCTTGTCTGCAACTCTGCCAAAGGTTTTTCCCTGCTCACTGAAGCAAACAAATAGTCAGCTAAGAGAAGTGGATCTGCGTTGCACCTACAACAATGACATCTGTAGCAGAAACTCAACATTAAGTTAGCAAAAGAATTACATGATACCCGTTTACATCGTTGACAAGACACCAAAAAGCCTGGTAAGTTATCAATATTTAAAAAAAAAAACAATGCCTCCATTGATTTGGGTGTATAAGTAGGGGGATAGAACATGTTACAGAAGACAGAAGTGGCCCATTAGAGCCCAGGATGTGAAAGAGGAGACTAAACCCCACGTGGACAAATGGGAACTGCAGATCATGAAAATGGCTACAATACGACAGAAAACCTTACAGGGGCAACCATGAAAACACTTGAAACCCCAAAACTGTGCACATACACAAGGAGAGTGTGCAGAGGAAAATAAACCCGGGCTAGAAATGACAAAGAAATGTTATAAGAATGAAGTACACCATACTAAATTAGCTCAGGATAGGATCTAAGTCAAGTTTTTATGGCTATATATGAATTTTGGTTACATCAACAACTCGGACATAAAATGAACTTAAAAATTTAAACAATCTTCTCTATTTACTGCATTTCAATTTCAATTTATTTCATCCTTTTGACAACAGTGTGTATAGGATACATCCATCATCTCTTATGCTAAGTTTTTATAATTCTATTTAGCTAGTACAGTAGTATTAAGTACACAGCAAATAAATGAGGTGTTATACTGTGCTTTCATGGGTCAGTTAAAATAGTGTGATGTACAAGGCTCATCACAATCTATACAGAACCAGGTGCAACACCCATATCTTGAAAAATCATTCAACATACACAAATATCTTATGTACTGCTTAAAGGGTTTTTAAATGCAACTGTTAACAGCTCTGATTATATGGAAGAATGGCAGGAAAACTGGTGAATGGTAAATCAGAAAGTATTCAGAAGGAAGGAATGGTAAACTAACATGAATTACTGTCACAAAAACTGACTGGACAAACTAGAAAAACCATAAAACCTAAGACATGACAGCTGATCTCTGGGTCAAGATTTTAACCTCAGACATACAAAATATGAAGCAGGAGTGCCACACACTGGATCATGTTGTTAGGTAAGGTTGGATATAAAACAAATATGGCAATATACTTCAGTGGTCACTGGTTATGAAATACGCAACGTTTTCACACACATTTTATATAACAATTAAAATCTGCAAGCCGCTCTCCCCATACAAAATTAAAATCACGCCATTACTGAACGTGATAATGGTCAAAAAGAAGTTCCATGAAACATAATATTGAAAGGGGGTGGCTGGTGTTCAAAGGGTTATTTGATCATGATGAATAACCCCAATTATACAAACCTTGAACCAATTCTCATTTACCATAATTACAGGAAACAAACTAAACTAATATATGAAGACATGGCTAATGAACAGAAAACTCATTTATGGAAAACTGGGAATTAGTATTTTTCAACCATGGTACTGATTTCAAGTTTAACATACTTCTAAACATGCCTCTAGATGAAATACTTGTGGTCTAACAGCAGCCCGGAATGTACAGACCATGAAGATGGAGGCAGCAATTCCTCCTACACACTGGTAACTATTTACCAATTGACATAATACCATATCCCAGAAAACAATGACATTAAAAAAACAACAAAGACTCTCCAATTGAGAAATTCATGTAGTTATGATGAAATACTAACTAAATTACTGACAAGTTACACAGATTATATCAGTGCTGCAGTAATCAGTCAATGACAGTGGGAGCTTTGAAACATACATATGAAAGGCTAAAAAAAACCTCCATATCCAAATGGAGGCCAATTTGAAAATATATGGAAGAAAGTAATTTATTAAAACAATACAACATTCTAGCAGATGAATAACTTGGATTGCAAATGTAATTCTCAATAAAAAAAAAATGTTTAAATCATGTCTTCATGACAGAAAACAAGTAGTGCCAAAAACGCACCCTTATCAAATTAAAGCATACACTCAAACTGGAGCATTATAAAATAATGACTCCCTGAAATTTTAATACATGGGCCCTCCATATACATTCACTCCCAATCCAAAACATGAGAATGCTTTCATCGAGAAATTAACTACTTTCAAAATTGCCTGAACAGTGTATTCCCTGGCTTCAAAATATGGCCAAAACCAATGAACTAAAATTAAATTATGCAGAAACAATTTCTTGAAATTTTGTCCCAACAACAAAATCTTTACAAGTTCGCTGGCTGGCAAAACGGTGCAGTTAAGAACTCCCTTCTTCTGGAATGAAGCACAATGTCACAGCATGTTGAAACATGCAGTAACAGAACACAATATCCCAGAAAAACGGAGTTCTCAATAAATCTTGTGTTCACCACGATGTTGGACATTATGAAACAACTGAAGAGGTGGGAACAATTAAATTTCTTGGACAGCAAGTTGACTATTAAATGAAAACATATATTGCAAACAGTACTCTGCAGTAACATGTGGAATGCTCTGTTGTGAGGACAGACACATCAATCACGGAAGTAGAAAAATATCAGTTTCAAATTTATTTCCGTTCCATCATCTCAAAAGGAATAACACTCACCATCAATTGCACCAATAAAAAAATTATGCCTAACGAAATAACCAAAAGAAACAATTGGTGGAGGTATCAGTCAATAACACAACAATATTTAAAAAGATGTTTAATAAAGGATGATAATAACTACATGTTTCGGCCTATTGGGGCCATCATCAGGTTTTCGTCCGAAATGAAAACCTAATGATGGCCGCAATAGGCCGAAACATGTACTTACTATCATCCTTTATTAAACATCTTTTTATATATTGTTGTGTTATTGGCTGATACCTACACCTATTGTTTATACATACACAACGGGGATGGCTCATTTTAGAACCAAAAGAAACCACATTCTTATTTGTGACCTAAAGTTTTTCAATTAACAGCACTGATGTTATAAGTCCTTAAGACTAAAATATATCTGGCCTACTTACAAAGGTTCCAATACTGTTATTAGCCATGACTTAAAAGCCGTTGGGTCACCAATAATCATTATTTTACCACAATATCTAACCGATACAACCGCCACTAAATGAAATCTGGATCAGAGATATTTCGACACTACCATCGAATACTACCTGATCTATGTTCTGTGGCCGACCGTAACCCACAGATGTCAAGCTGGTGGAGAAGTCAATTCACGGTGTCAGAGATGCATTACAATATCACGAGCATTGTATGTTACGGAGGATACCTTTTATCTACGGATACAGTTGAACTGAGATGTAACGCTGTGTCGGTGTCGGTGTCGGTGCTTCCACAACGTTTCAAGGGCTGCCTTCATCTTCAATGTTGAAAGAGTCCCATACAGTCCTTGGCCTTTGAACTCAACGACATGGCTCACATTTCAATATCCAAATGCTGTAAAACATTGCTTTTAGGAACTAATCTCGCATTTTACGCCAAACATTGCAGTTTAACGTTAGTTAACAGGTAGAATACACCTGAAACGATTTCGATTTTGAGGTTGGTGTAAATACCGTAGTGATATCAAGGCATAAATTTGTATTCTATCCACTTCGTACATACTAAGAATGAGCGCTGAGGTTGTACTATGTGTTTCGGACTTCTTGGCGCTTATTTCTAGGTAATAGAAATTTGCGTTTGAAGTAATAGATAAGTATTTATAGTACGCTAAATTGAATTCGTACATATTCATTGTAGTTAGACTTGGAGGTTGAATGTTACTGAACGGAATGTTATGATCTCACTTTTCTCGACATTTCATTGTAGCAACAAACCTTTGAGTTTGATGTTGAAAATAAATATTTATAGCTCTGTGGTTAAAGTTTCTAATGTTGCATTTTATAACATATAATCATGGAGATTAGCTTTGAAGTTTCATTTTAGTGAAAGAAACTTAAAGTTTTAATGTTTCTTTTTACCATTTCAGGCTTGATTTGTCACATTTTACGCTAGGAGATATTTTAACATTTCAGTGGACTGACGAACTTATACTCGAGCGTACGAACCAATATTTGCGGCACCGATATACCATTTTATATGTCCACACATAATCAAGCATTTGAGATTTTATTTTAGTCACAGAAACTCTACGCTACCAATTCCTTGAAATTTAACTTCAATACCAGAAATTTTAGAATATGATGTAAAGATTTGTAGCACCACAGTGCTTAGAAGCTGCATTTTATTTTCACGCTCGCAGAGTCTGTGCTTGGAGGTCTACAGCGAAGACCCATTACACTTTCAGGTTTCTTGACATTTCATTTTAGTGATTGGGGTTAAGGTTTTAAGGTTGAAAATTAATATTTATAGTACCAAAATTCAGAGTTTGAGTTTATTTATTCACACATTCGACGAAGTTGGAAGTGGAGACTTTCGTTTAGTGACAAACTATGCCTGCGTGTTCTTTTTAACCCTTATCCTGCTAACGAGGAGAATAGGGTGAGCTCCTAACAATGCTAGAAATTGGCAGATAGGATTTAAATCGGCGTTTAAAGGGTTAATGACGAAACTGTAGACGTTCAGGTATACTTTTATTATGAAAATATACGTAAATAACAGTTTTCCGTTAATGCCGTCTTATCTTATGAAGGTGTGTCCACATGAAACGTTTAGGATATCGGAAAGCTGCTGCTACTTCTGGAACGTTGCGGAAACTGTCTGTGCAGTATTTCATAATGTTACTTTCCACGCTATCGACACACTGCTTACTTCACTTCGCTTGTAGAATACGGTCCACTATTTGTTCCTTATTACCTACTTTGCAGAAATTCCAGATTTACAATGCTAACAAATGCCAAAATTTCGCCTCGTGGATGCAAAAAAAAGACACGTAATTTCAATTCTGCCAACAGATGGCGTATAAGCCGTGGGCCTGTAATGCCATCTACAGAAGAGTGTATGAACTAATGTCACGGCTATGTGGGTCGCTCCAATGCCCTTCCCATTGTGTGTGGATTTTTTAATTTACTGCAACAAGAGAACATGCAACAACGTGCCAAACGGTGTCACGCTCCCTTATGAGTGATTCGAGATGCCACCACAGCAATTCGAACTCACGGCCTTCGCTGTGGCAAGCTGTCGCCGAAATGAGTCATGGATGAAAGGGTTATTTTTGTATTCTATTTTTTTCTTTTGATATGGAGAGCGCCCGGTTAAAATGTTGAAATTAGCGTTAAATACGCAGGCGGATTTCATGAATACACATAACATACATCACAAGGAATGCAGAGACCCAGAGAAGCGTTCCTTCTGAACTGCAAGTCCAAAACACGTCTTCATTGTGGTAATAGGCATAATACTAGACAGTCTGTTTAAGTATGTCTTCCATACGCAGCTTATATAGTTTTTCAGACACAAATATTTTCCTTTGTGTTCTCATACAGAGTCCTAACATTCCAAGTGCCACTCCGAGGCCCTGTACACAATTTCGCAACGTTCTTACGCTGTATTATAGAATGGGGTTGTTTACTGCGCCGTCCAAGGCTGGTACTGGCCCCAAGGGTTATTATCGATGCCGACAGATAATAGCCACAAATTTTGGGAAACACCGTCTGACAAGATATCGGTCAGCTCTGTCAGCAAATCCGACTTCCTCACGTCCTCCATCGTGATCCCTGGGCAATGAAACGTTAGTTGTAGCAGAGAAGGGTGGACGAAGGCGAGTCCTCTTCGCCTCAAAACCGAGACCTTCGGCTAAGGGTGCACAACCCCTACAGAAAACGGGCATGTTTGGAGGCCCTGAGGTTAGCTACCACCAACCTTACTCGGCGAGGGACTGGTTATCCATCCTGTGGACACCCTACCCAACTCAGAATCTCCAGAGGAAGCACAGAACTGATTCACAAACGACAACTAAAGCAAGAAAGAGGACAACGAAACCAGGTTTAATGAAAATAGGCGTTTTGAATGTCAGAGGTTTATATGGCAAAGAGAAACTCGTGCAGGAAGAATTAAAAAAAGCAAATATAGATATAGCAGTGATACCAGAAACAAAAAAGAAATGAAAGGTTTCGCAAGATTTGGACGACTATATTTTATTGCACAGTGGTGTGCCAACGAATAAAAGAGCAGCCGCAGGTATAGCAATAATGATTAAAGCCAAATTTAAAAAGAGAATACATAGTTATATATTTGTAAATGAAAGAATTCTACAATTATGATACAAATTGCAAAGAGGATATTTAACATTACTAGCTGTGTATGTCCCCAAAGAAGGGAAACCAGAACAAAGAGAAGAATTCTATTAAACCCTCCAAGATCAGATAGACAAAATAAGTATAAATGATTACATTGTCGTTGCTGGAGATTATAATGAAGGAATTGGAAATATTCCTATTGACGGAATTTTGGGTACAAATGGTGAAATTACTACTAACAGTAATTGAAAAAAACTAAAAGAATTTGCATTAATAAACGAATTAAAAATAACGAACACATTTTTCAGACATAAAGAGACGCATAAAATGACGTGGAGTGCCCGAGGTTACAGATCCATTATAGATTTCATTCTAACAAACAAGAAAGTCTCACCTTTAGTAAATGACACTAAAGTTTTTAGTTGATACGATGTTACAACAGACCATTACTTATTAATTTCCAAAATTAGTTTACCTCAAAAATGGTATATATTTACTAAAAGATTTCTACGGCAAGAAGAAATTTTTAGGGTACATTTGTTGGAGGACTCAAGTATAAAATTACTTTATCAGAGGAGATTAGAACAAAATCTGATGCACTCACCATGCAGCCTTACTATTGATGTAGAATGGCAAACTTTAAAGAACACACTGCAACAAGCAGCGAATGAAGCTCTAGGCAAAAGAAAAAAGAGAAGACACAAAAGGCGTTTAATTTTATGGAATGAGGATATTAAAAACTTGATTGAAAACAAGAAGAAGGTTTATTTATGGTATCTAACAACACGTTCTGAATCTGACAAACTAGAATACAAATGGTTAGTGGCAATTGTGAAAAGAGAAACAGGAAAAATTAAAAGGCAATGTTGGGAAACATTTGTATTGAGAATTGAGCATGATTTACATGGACGCCAGATAAATGCATATAAAATTATTAGAAATTTAAAAAGAACTGAAAAAGATAATTTGCGACTTAAACCAATAGTTGAACACATGGCTAGATTACTATCAAAAACTTTGGACTAAACAATTTAATGATAACACCACAGAAGGGAAACGTGCAAAATTAACAGAAAATTGTGTTGATTTAATTACAATGGAAGAATTGGAAACAAGTATAAAATCATCAAACGCCACAAAATCTCCAGGATCAGAAGGGATTAATAATAAATTGTACAAACACGCACCTTAAAGTTTTTTACATAAATCTTTTAATTTCCTAAATGTTTGCTGGATTTACGGAGACATTCCTGAAGAATGGAGGACAGCCATTGTTATAGCAATACACGAAAAAGGAGACAGAAATAACCCAGATAATTATAGAGATATTAGTTTATTAAATATTGGATATAAAATCTATTCAAAAATTGCAAAGAGATTAACAGCAATTGCAAAGGTCCTACTATTAGAAGAGCAGAACGGATTTAGGAAACGCAGATCCTGCGTGGACTGCTTATTCTCAGCTTCACAAATAATTGAAAAAAAAAAAGAGAATTTAACATCCCCACGTATATTGCTTTCATTGATTTTAAAAAAGCCATTGTCTCTGTGGACAGAGACAAATTATGGACTATTATGTTAATTAAAGGAATTCCAACTCATCTAATTACAATAATTCAGAAAATATATATGGAAAGCATTGTAAGAGTCAATGCAGGTAATGAAATATCTGAAGATTCTAGAGCTATTACCCAAGGGGTGAGACAAGGATGCCCACTACCACCTGTTTTATTCAATTTATATTTGGACGAAGTTATTAGGATTTGGCTAGAGAAAATAAAAACTAGTAAAAATTTAAAGAGTTAATTTTCAACACACTGTTATTTGCAGATGACCAGTTTATTATTTCTGACACAGAAGACAACTTACAAAAGGTAGTCTATTTATTATATAACATATCTAAAGTATATAATTTGGAAATTGCTACAAAAAAGACGAACGTATTTGGTTTCGTTGGAACGGATCACCTAAGAACAAAAATCATTATAAACGATGAAGCACTAGAACAAGTTGGCCAGTTTACTTATCTAGGTTGCAGTATATCTTACCAATTTTTCAATGATTTAGAATTTAAATGAGCAAAATTTTTACAATTAATAGATACTATTAAGAGAAATATTTTTAAGAAAGTGAGAACGGAAATTATTTTGAAATTATAAAACAAGCTAGTTTTACCTACATTTTTATATGGGTCAGAAAATTGAACTCTAACAACCTTACAAAGACAAAGAACTGAAGGGGCAGAAATGAAGTTATTGAGACCTCTGGCAGGCTACGCGTTTTATGACCACAAAACAAATTACTACATACATGACAACATACGCCGCGAACTACGGATTACAGGCATACTAGACAAGATAGATGAATACAGGCGGAACTGGCTTTCACACTTGCATAGAATGCCACAAACCCGAATCCCTTTGAAATCATACCATTACAGACCACAAGGAAGGAGAACAATTGGAAGACCGAAGAAGCGTTGGCTCAAGCAGCTGTAACTCTGGAGACGGAACGGATCAAAGGGTCCAAACCTTGATGTTTATGATGATGACGATGACTGCACGGTCCAGCTCCTTGTTATCTGTCAGCGATTGCTCATTCTTCTGCCACTCAACCTACCATTAAATGCTATTTGGAATGTTCTTAAAATACGAAATTATGGCAAAAATTTTAATTGCATGCCAAAATTAACGCCGCGTTAACACAATTACTTTAATTCGAACTGACGCAACTGTATGAGTATTATGTGGTTTTAATATTGTTATACATTGAGGTTTGGGGACCGCAGTAGCACAGTGGTTAGGGTGCTGTGCTACAAATCAGAAGGTCGCTGGTTCGATCCCAGCTGGTGTCAGTGGATTTTTCATTGACAGAAAATCCTCCCGATCGCACTATGGCCCTGGGGTCGACTCAGCCTCTAACAGAAATGAGTACCAGGAGTATTTTCTGGGGGTAAAAGTGGCCGGTGCATAAGGCTGACAACCTTACCACCATCCTGTGCCGTTGTCACGAAATCTGAGAGCCTGGAACCCTCTGAGCCTGTCCAGGCCTGTAATGGGACGGCTTTACCTTTATATATTGAAGTTTATTTCGCTGGTGGTTAAGCAGCCGGATAGTGAAGCTACTTACATACTTTCATCTACGATCGACGTAGACAAGTTCATGGAGCTCTACCTTCACCCATTCATATATGTCCATAGCGTGACCCTTAGACACAAGGACTTTACTTTTACCTTGTTTCACAATTTTGAAGTGTAACGTATTTTAGGGCATCCGAATTTCGTTATAATTTTGTGAACCAAGAGGATAAACGTATTTAATTTAGTCCCGTTTCCGGGCTTACACTCTTTTCAGCACTAAAAATGAAAACACTTGTTACTTTAATTTTCACAGAAAGCTAACTGATTTTGGTCTCGTAGTATCAGGAATAATTTAATAGGTACAATAATGACTAGACTGCGAGTTGGAAAACAGAGAAATTTCGTCTGTTTATCCGGCACAGTTCAAAAATTATTTTCTGCAAATCATCGGGACCTACTCTACGAAAACCCCCTCCACCTTACGTCGGGTTAAAGCAACCGCAGGCATGAAGCTGAACGCTCATCTCCGTCTAAGGCCGAGGTTAAGAATAAGTGGAAATAGATTTTCACTTTCCCTTCATGGCGTTCACAGTGACAACTGAAAATTAACACCGATTTCTTATATTTGAACTTCTGACTTAAGGTCATGAGAGAAAAAATTTCGCGTAGAAATTTTCAGCATTCTAAATAGTACTGGAAACGCTTTATAGGAAAAACCTAATTTTCTTCTCCCCTATATTTGTCCCAGTCTCACCGTTTACGAGACGCAAGTTTATAACACACATCAAAGGATTCTTCCAGGGTTTTAATCATCTGGAACGGCATAACAATAATGAACGTGACTTTTGTGACGAATATATATCATTTACGGTCGTGCCTTCGCATAATTGTCGCTATATATGTGGAATCGAAAGCAGAACATTCACAGCAGTTTTCCACATTCAGAACTGGTATCTGTGTTTCTTGATAGAGGTTTCTATAAGTCATAATTTTCAGTGACAATTCTAAGACTAGAAACACACACACACACACACAAATACTTCCCCAAATTTCAGCCTTGAGGCTCTGGACTTGAACCCTGGGAACGGAGATGGACAGTAGGTGAATGCAATTTTGTGCCTTAAAGAGCTCAATACGAAAACACTATAAATTTCAGTGTCTTCTGAAGAACTGTCACTGTTTTCAATAATTATATATATATATATATATATATTGGTAAGATTAATTTAATATACGCAAGCATAAAAAATCCATAGGTCGTGTACTGTGATATTATGGATTGAATGGTTTAACATTGTATGCTTATGGATTAAAACTGATATATTTTGTAACATCTTCCGTAACGGAATTCGTTTAGGAATGTGCTCCCACTCCGATCGTCTGTCTGAGACAATTAAATATCCAGTTACGTATTTGCTATCAGAAAATGGACAGAAACCAATGAAAGAGCGCAGGGGCCTGCTCGGTTAGTAGTGGCACTGTTCGAAATGTTCCCTGACCTGGTTTAACAGCGCTACTAGCTGTTCTGAAAACATGACTCTTTTGTTCGCCAGTCCCACCGTTAGTGGTTGTAGAGCTGGACCCTCTCCCAGGGCGCTGACTTCCACATTTTACAAATGTTATTAATAATTCCGCCTATAACTGGGCGATACGAAATGTAAATAACGCAATGTTGTGGAATTACGTTCTCGTGTTTTGGTCTTCCTTCACTGTGTCCCTTGCTAACATTTCAGACAGAACGTACTTATACAGTCTTCAGCACGTAGAAGATAAGAGATTGCCCTGTTAAAATATTGCATAGTCGTTCGTGATGGTGCACTAGCGAATTAAATAAATTAAATAATAATGATAATAATATGTGATTTGAATGAGTGATTATCTAACACATTTTTAGTACTGGAAAACTAATAGCTGGTGGAAGGGCGCAATGTTTTTAATGGATTTCTCTGAAAGAGTGTTATTGTTACCAGTGTATTGTTTAAACGCAATGCGGATCCGGCATTTGAATATGTCTGACCCTTTTCCACCAAATTGCAGCCGCAACTAACACGGGCACTCCCATGAATTTTTTTGATGATATTACCTAAAATACAAACCTTCTTTTAGTGTGTTTCCATAGCCACGTAAGGTTCTTTCACCCTTATATAAAGACAAAAAGCTTCATAAGGAACATTGATATCTGTTGTTCTTACAGAGACAACAAGAATCTGGTGTCTTCTGGGGTGTAACGCCATGTGGTGGATAGCCGTGTGCCAACAATTCGGAGTAAATTGTTGCCTTCAGATTAGATGAACTAGTTCTACCCCTAAGACAGAGGCACCGTGTTCCTTGAAAACGTTGGTATTTATTTAGGTATATACGTGACCTCGCTTTCCAAAATACGGTTTTCTTAAACAGTGAGTAGTGTTTCTCTGAATTAAATACAGATGTGTCGTGACATGCAAAGAATTACAAAGTGGTCAACTTCGTGTGAATTATGTAATTTGAAAGAGTGAGTTCTACTATGGCGCGAAATAATAAAGTGCCCTTGATTTAACTACGAAACGGAAAGAATTATGTGCATTCGTTTGTTAATATGTTGTTTATACACACTGTTGCAGTTTGGACATGATAAGTACGGACGTAGAAGGGAAAACGTTAATTGAAAGACTAATCATGTAACTGCATGAGGAATTAATATGCAAATATAGAAGTGGTGTAAACCTTTGAAAACTGAAATTTATGTAAACAGTACACAGCAAGCCTTACCGGACAGGACACAAGTCCTACTTCCTGTAGCATAGATTTACGAGGGGGTGCTGATAAGTTCTTAGGCCGAACTACTTCCAGATGTCGAATCGATAGTGTCATTGGAAAGAGGGGTCTGTTCATGTGCCTAATTGCAAGTCTTGTCTTGTTACAGAGGCTGAAAGGAAGCATGTCAGGCGACGCGCGCGATTTCAACAACATGGAGTCGCAGCTGTCATCAATTTTTTTTTTTGTGCAAGCCAAGGCGCCGAAGGAAATTCGTGCCATTCTGAGAGAAACATGCAGCATCGTGTGCCACCGTCAAAAACTGTGTGGCCCAGTTTAAACGTGGTGATTTTTCCACCCGTGATGCGCCTCGTCCTGGACGACCCAAAACAGTGCCTAACCCGGAGATTATTGATCAAATTCACGAGCTAATCTTGGAAGACCGCCGGATTTCGGCTAAATCAATAGCTGAGCAACTGGACAAATCACGTGAGTGGGTTGGGTCCATCATTCATGACGATTTGGACATGCGGAAGCTCTCCGCGAAGTGGGTCCTGAAATGCCTGAACGCGGATTAAAAACGGCAGCGGCGTCAGTCGTCTGATCAACTTTGGAATTTTTTCGGCGCGATCCAAATGATTTCCTGTCACGATTGGTGACCATGGACGAAACCTGGTTATATCACTACGGCCCGGAGACAAAGCAACAATCAATGGAGTGGCGGCATAGCGGCTTACCCCGCCCCCAAAAAAATTCCAAGTGCAAAAATCCGCTGGAAAATTTCTCGCCTCGATTTTTTGGGATCAAGACGGTATCCTTCTCATTGATTATCTATCAAAGGGCCAACCTATCAACGGGGAGTATTACTTATCTCTGCTGGTATAATTGAAGGACATTTTGAAGGAAAAACGCCGCTGGACTGTCACCAAAGGGGTCTTGTTCTTGCACGACAAAGTCCCGGCTCACCGGGCACTTGCAACCCAGAAGAAACTGACCTACCTGGACTTCCAGGTCTTGATCACCCACCCTATTCTCCGGATCTGGCCCCATCAGACTACCACCTGTTACCTGGACCGAAAAACAGTTGAAAGGTCGGCATTTTTCGTCCGACCCGGAGGTCATTGCTGCCGCGGAGATCTGGTTGGACGAACAAAATTCTGAATTTTTTTGAGTGGCTTGCAAATGTTATAGTAACGGGCTAAGAAGTGTATTGAGCTTCATGGGGAGTATTCTTAATAAATCCCGTGTTTGGTCTCTGTAGTTTTTTCCTTCCTGGTCGGGCTAAGGACTTATCAGCACCCCCTCGTACAGCCCAACAGAATGAGTCATGTATTGCTGTCGTTATTTTACTTTTGTGAAATTATTACAGACACGTAATCGTAACACATCATTAAAGGGTTCAGACTGAGCAGGAGAGTTTTAAATTAAATGGTTTACATTAGCTTTTTTTTTTTTTACGCTGATGTTGATAATATATTGACTAGATGCCTACGTACGAAGCTATAGTAATCGCTAGTACGGAGACTGGTCTATAAGCAAATGCTGAGAAAACTGAACATGTGGTCATGTCTCGAGAGCAGCACGCAAAAAAAGTCACAACATAAAGACAGGTAATAACTCTTTGAAAGAGTGAAATATTTCCAGTATTTAGAAACAACTGTAACGAAACAAAATTCCATTCATGAAGAAATCAAGAGCGGACTGAAATCAGAGAATGTTTGCTGGCATTCGGCGCAGAATATTTGTCTTTCACTTTTTCATCCAAAAATGAAAGATTAAGATAAACAGAATTTTAATTTTGTTTGTTGTTTTGTATGGGTGTGAAACTTGGTCTGTCACATAGAGGGAGGAACGAAGTCTGGAGCTGTTCGAAAATAGGGCCTAAGAGGGACGAGGTAGCAGGGAAGTGGAGAATAATACATAACGAGGAGCTTAGTGATCTGTATTCCTCAGCAAATATTATTTGGGTGATGAAATCAAAAGGAATAAAATGGGCGAAGCGTATGGCATGTATGGGAGACATGTGAGGTGCATGCAGGGTTTCGGTGAGGGGAACTGAGGAAAACAGACTACTTGGAAGGCATAGGCGTAGATGGGAGGACAATATTAAAATTGATATTAAAAAAAGTGGGCCGGGAAGTCATGGCTTTGATTTTTCTGTCTCGGGAAAGGGACAGGTGGCTTGTGCTTGTGAATGCGGTAATAAAATTTGGGGTTCCATAAAACGCGGGGAATTTCTTGATAAGCTGAAGAACTGTTAGCTTCTCAGGAAGGACTCTGCTCCATGGAGTTAGTTATTACATACCTACAGATTCTGTAGACGTTGTACTTGACGAAGATAACGTTACAATCTCCAGGAATGTGACCTCGTGTATTCTCTTCTCTTTTTTACTGAGACAGTACGTTTCTTTAAACGCGGAATAATTCTATCAGATTCTAAGCGTCACATTCCCGATTATGGTAATCCTCATACTCACCTCCTAGAATCATCAAATATCGCGTTGTGGGCTATAAACTGTAAGTTTATCTCTTCGTCGCCGTGTTTGTACGAATAATTTTCATACACAATGTATAGGCACGCTTATGATCCGAATCACATGCCCGGTTCCAGGTAAAGAAAATTCTCGCAATTCCACCATTTTTATACGGTCTAAAAATATATTACTGTAAAAAAGTTGCTCTATTTTTCGATGGCTTCTTTCCGCACATCTTCCCACAAGCTACGACTAAGTGGCGCCAACATCGCTACATCCTCGCAATACCGCGCGTTCGACAACTGCATCATAGTTTTCACTGAAAGTATAACATTCCGGCGGCCTCCTGTGACATAAAGTTCGCAAAATTTTCGTACAAATCGATCAGTAGAGCTCCAAAGTTGAGGCACGCAAGCACACACACATACTGACACAAGCACTCACACGCAGGCACGCACGCACACACACATACTGACACAAGCACTCACACGCAGGCA
>Ga0136643_10000994_pt1 | contig 33470 bp, 18 predicted proteins | sample TergutLab28metaG_FD_96883 | JGI IMG/M metagenome (GOLD analysis project Ga0136643, IMG submission 96883) | Labiotermes labralis P1 segment gut microbial communities from Petit-Saut dam, French Guiana - Lab288 P1 (version 3) (version 3) | ecosystem: Host-associated > Arthropoda: Insects >...
AAATAAAAACAACAATCGTGGGTGACTAATGCTGTGACTAGTGTACATGAAAAGGTCATCAATCACGGCTGACTAACACTGTGACTAGAGTAAAGTCACATGATAAGGTCATTGCATCAGCCACCAGACAGTGCCTCAGTTTCAGTCTGTACAAGCACAGGTGTAGGACAGTATGTCTGGCTCTTGTGTGAACAGTGCAGACGTATTCTGTTGTGTGAGTGGGAAAGTGACGCTGGCGTCACAGAGGCGTTCTATAACGTCTCGGATCAAGAAAGTCTACCGTCTGTACTGTGGGTGTTAACTGGGAGACCAGGACAAGAAGTGGGCACCGCATTGAGTGCAAATCGTGTGCAATACGTCTTGGAGGCTGGATAAATCGTAAGGGAATGGCGATGCCATTTGCTGTTCCGATGGTGTGGAGGGAACCCTCAAACCACAGCAGTGACTGCTGCTTTTGCTTGACACCTTTTGTGGCAAGTGACGTGAACAGAAGGAAGAAGCAGAGAATTGACTATACAAATATACCCTCTGCCGTCAGATCTGTGCCTCATGGGGAAGATCTGCCCATGCCAGATCCACCAAAGAATACAATTTGATTTCGGAGATGGAAGCGGAAGACACGGAGAAAACACAGGACCTCACAAAGAACCTACAGATCCAGACTTCCAAGGTCCAGCATCTGAGTCACCTCACAAACTTACACAAAACGAACTGAATGATCTGGTACGCGATTTGGAGCTGTCAAAGATAAAGGCTGAACTGCTAGCATCCAGAATGAAACAATGGAATGGATATGGATGAAGGCATGAAAATAACTCCGTATCATTATCACCAAAAAATCTGGAAGAATTCTTCACTATGGAGGGCACTCTAGTGGCATGCAAAGATGTGGATGTCTTGTTCAGAGCATTAAACATGGGCCACTGCTCATATGAATGGAGGCTATTCACAGATTCCTCCAAAGTCAGTCTTAAAGCTGTTCTTCTGCACAATGGGAATGTGTTACCTTCCATTCCTGTTGCACATGCATTTGGAATTAAAGAAAGTAATGAAAGCATGAAGCAGTTACTGCAATACATAAAGTATGACACACACAATTGAAACATTTGTGCAGACCTTAAAGTCATTGCACTTTTGCTTGGACTGCAGCCTGGATACAATAAATTTCCTTGTTTTTGCTGTGTGAGTGGGACAGCAGAGACAAGGCACATCACTATGTCAAAAGTATATGGCCTGCCAGAAAGATTTTGGTGCTAGGACACAAAAATGTAAAGCATCATTCACTGGTTGAGTCATCAAGGATTTTGTTGCCACCTCTTCATATCAAATTAGGCCTCATGAAGAATTTTGTGAAGGCTATGGATTGTAATGGTACAGCATTTCTGTACCTGTGACAAGAATTCCCCCTGCTTAGTGATGCTAAGATATGAGAGGGTGTTTTCACCAGCCCAGACATTCGCTCACTTCTTTGTGATGAGGTATTAGAATGCATCATTGCGGGTGATGAACAGAGAGCATGGCGTGCCTTCCAAGAAGTGGTTACAGGCTTCCTAAGAAACAGAAGAGCAGATAACTACAAGGATCTTGTGGAAGAACTTCTATCCTCATATCAGAAACTGGGGTGCATATGTCCATGAAAATCCACTTTCTGAGTTCTCATCTGGACTTCTTTCCGGAGAACTGTGGTTCTGTGAGTGACGAGCACAGTGAACGTCTCCACTCAGACAATGCAGCAATGGAGGGCAGATACAAAGGGAAATGGGGCCCATCTATGCTTGCTGATTATTGCTGGACCTTGATGCATGATTGTCCAAATTCGACGTTCAAATGGCAGGCGAAGAAGGCCCGACTGCACTAGAGTTATATGCAACCTTCAACTTATGACGCAGTACAGGTAAGAGATGATAGCTTGAAAACCGTTGCTAATGAAGCATTTTTATTGTGATTTTCGTGATGAGTACCTCAATTTACATAAGAATTGGCACATTTTGTTTCTGCAAGTCGCAAAAAGTGAAATTTTGTATATCAGTGTAATTTGTCAATGTTTTGTCTCCTTTCTTGTAAAGTGGTTTTATATCTGCAATTTTATGACAATCAGGAAAAATACCTGCATATAGCAGGAAATTATAAATGTACCTTAATGGGTGACTGATGAGAGATGCACAAGTTTTTAAGATTTTACATATTACTTCATCATAAACTTATAATTGGGAAAGACTGATGCCTCCTTGCAACATTGTACCCATAGACCCATAAACCATCACCTGTAATAATTAATTTCATTATATTCTTGTCCCCTTCATCGTTTTTACACGGTCAAAAACAAACCACATGGAGACCTCATCCACAGGTGTGCGACCTATCAGTGACTCAACCACTTTTCAGATTTTTGTGAAAACTGGCTTGGTGAGTCTTACTTTATGTAAGGCAGTAAAAGAGTTTCTGTGTTTCCTATGTTTGATTTGAGAGAAACTCAATATATAAGATCTTCACGTAATACCGCTGAACAGTTGCAGTTTTGCATGAAAACGCGGTATAGTAATTTACTTGAAGGCATAACTGAAATTTTCCCCACATTTTTACACTTTTTGTCTGGTTTGGAAAACTTCGGTATAGATGCAAAAATTGCATTGAATGATTTCAAGTTTTGTGAAAATCAGCACAACAGAAACTGTACTTTACTCAGCAGCATATATCCATACTTTCTGCATTTACTGCCCAATTTGGGTCTGTATAAGAGGCCTGCATGTAAGGCTGCAAAGCATGCATTTGCGAATCAAGAAAATCGGTGAAAAAGGGTCGTACTTTTCATACGGGCGTAAATCAAATTACATTTACACATATACATTGACATAGAGTGATGTTTAACAAGCATGTTTTGGGAAAGTCGGTGTACTATACCACTCACTTTGTCCTGTTGCAAAATGTCTGTGCATATGTTAACCTGTAAGAAGGCATGAAATAAATTTTGCAGCAACACACCACATGACCAGATATTCAGTCAACATTCTGAAAAATGATCCCCCCAATAGTCCTACATTTTCCACCTTCTCATACTGTTATCATCGATCTGAGCACACCAAGGCACTGATGGCCCCAATTTTTTCACCAGTGGGCGAGGGGGGTGGGTGACCAAAAATGGTCAGCTTCATACAATGCTGGACCATTTTGAAAACTGAAATGCTGTTGATCTACTTATTCCCATTGCCTAATGCCACTTCTAACAAAAAGTAAAGTACCTTAGAAGTTCTTCCTGTTCTATAACAATATTTCACACAAATGCGCTCTTCTGTTGACATTCTTTTGACATTTAATGACATATTATGTGATACTGAGACTCTTTCATGCAACCACTTTTTCAGTGGAAAAGCAATAAGCATTACATATTCTGAGTGTGTGTTTGTAGCCATAGGCATACAGCATACAATGCGCAAGTGCCATATTGTCATCTGTGGCCTGCCTACCTCTACAATATTTTTCCACATTATCTCATAAAGAGTATAATTTTCAAAAAGTTAGTGTATGTAAACTGGGTCACCTGATTTTATCTACAAATTCTGTCTGCAACATTTCTCATTCTAAGAAGAAATGAGCGAGATATGATCAAAAATTTATATTAGTCTTCACATACCCATTATTCTTGTCAGATTTTAATGAAAGTTGAATTTTCTTTATAGATTTTCAAAAAATACTCCTATATCAAATTTCATGAAAATCCATGCAGTAGCCAAGTTGTTCCATGCTGATGGACAGACAGACGGACAGACATACATGACGAAGCTGTCGCTTTTTGCACTTTCGTGAATGTGTCTAAAAAAAATGTCAATGCACACTTCCTTTAAACCGAACCACTGTCCTTATTCCACAGCAAAACACACAAGGATTGAAAAAAAAAATCAACACTGTGCATTCGTCATGATATAAGGAGGTTGCATGTACAGTCCAAACCTTTTGGACACAACATATCTGAACAAAATTATCTCACAACCAGCACTGAATCAACTCTAATAAAATAATTATTGACAAGAAGTGGTAATCACTTTTTACAAATATTAGAGTACATTTAATTACCAATTACCAATCACCAAACATGAAATTTGAAACAAATGTAAACCTACACAGAATTACTGAAGACAGCACTGTAGAAAAACACACACAATAATATTCACAATATTTACTTTTATTATATGAGATGTCAAACACAGACACAAGACACATCTCCATCCTATTCATGAAACAATTAAAAACTCATTTGCTTCATCGGTGTTCAGTATGTCTGATAATTCACACACAAACTCATTTTTTTCACTCATATATTCAATTGATCAAACTTACAAAATATATAATAAAGGTGATGACAAAAACACACCAAAACACATAATGTGAAGAGTCTGTCACCAAATAGGTCTTGCAAGACAATACCAATGATAGCTAACTACTTATTATTCTTATTTGTACTTATTCACTCATTCATTTCTGTCAGCTATAACTACATTACATTAATTGCAACTCTATGCTATTGTACAGTGGTTATAAAAATCACATAGTTCTATCTTGTAAGCATATTAAAAATGAATGTGACAGTCTGGTTCATCTATTACAATTCTAGTACAGCAATCAGTGGACTAGGAGAAATATAATTATGCAATAATTTCACGTGCTACTGAAAACTGCGAGAGCTTTCAAAAAAAGTAAAGTACTCTGGAGGTATTCATAAAACCAGCTATACATTTATAAGTGTTACAGTACTGTATATTATGCAGTATTTGTGTATGTGTAACCAATTTATGCCTTCTCATTTGTACATATCTATTTACTCACGTACCTACATGTTATTGGCATTACTGTCATCTTGAAAAAGCCTCTACTTTAGAAAGAGTATTCTGGAAATGGCCTATAATTTCTGAGCTGGCTAGAGGAACTTATTCTGCTGGTACATTAAGTTGGGTGCTAACAGCAACAACAAACTCCAAGTTAAACTTCCGAAGGAGGGATTCTCAAGTCACAAGACATTTCTCGTGTGACCACTAGCTCAGAGCTTTTTAAACGTGTTCCCATTCCTAAGATGAATTTGTGTAGAAGTGACCAAATTCTATGTCAGATGTTGGAATGGGGCTGAAGTGGCAAGATGGTACAACAGGAAGCACTACACACGTGCATGCACATACACGACCACCAAGCATTTTTTATCCATTTCATAAACATTCACAGCGACTGACGCTATGAATGTACACACAACAGAGGAAATGTTGTGGGAAGAGGTGTAATGCTGCCTGCATGTTGCATGGTGAGCATAACAGCCATCAGGCTGTACAGAGTGCAGCTGTGTATAGTGTTAGGGAGTTCAGCCAGTAAGTAATGTGGTAACTGCTACAAATTCAGTGACTATTTTATGCAAGTGTTGGGGAGTTTGTGACATGTTGATGCAACTCTTCGCCCTTGAATGCATATATGTATGTTGGTTGTTATACTGCTAAATCACCCTTCTGTTATATGCCAAAGAAGGTCCAGTGGGCATGTCCTAAGCTGTGCATCAGGTATTGTATTCTCCTTACCATGCACTTTAAATTGTAAATCAATAAAAACCTCCATACAGGATATGTTTCATATTGATACAATCTTCTTTTCTTTGACCTTGTCCATTGTCTATAGATTCTTCTGACACCGAAACACTATGTTTCGAAAAAGCCACTCTGCTCATGTCTTCAGGCAAGACAGCTTCCAAACGTAGTGTTTTCTTGTCTAAAAAATTTATGGAAAATGGATGGACAGGGTCCAAGAAAAGAAGATTGTATCAACATGTTTTACACAAATGTCAAACCCTTATAGTGAATTAAGCATAGGTTTCACACGGCCACAGAATATGTTTCTAATGGCTACAGAAATTCTTTGCTAGAGAACTGCTGTTTTGGCAGCATCTTCTTCAGTATTAACACATTTATTAGGGCATTTTAGCCCCTGTGAGGATCTCAGTGACCTCCATATGTATTACAAAAGGCTGGACCCACTGGACCAGTGTCAACTCAGCATTAAAAACTTGGTTCATTGGGAATGGCAAACACATAATGCTAAATATTCAATACCACCTTCTCTGAGAAGCATTCGTTCATCATTATGTTGCATCTGACAATATTTTAAAAAATGCATCCTTAGTTTGTTTTCATGGACATGCGAGTGCTTATATTGTAACCTGTCACACAGAACTCAAATACAACAGAATTTGTCACATTCAAATATACAAATTATACACCTTCAAATAAAATTTTCACACCAACATCTATAAGGTGAACATCCTCATGCATATAATGTAATCGCAGACACCATCTTCTTACAGACACACAACAGAACAGGCACAAGTAAAGAAATGAATTTCCTTGTAAAGCATATTCACCAGTGCCTGAGAGAAGTGTGATGCCATGTTAACGATTGGAACAGTAAGCAGTAACAGGGCTGGTACATTAGTGTGAAGTTGTATGTGACATGTAAGGGTACTCGCAGTTGATGGAGAAACAAAAACAGAAGCTGTCTGCATGTAAGATTTATTGTGTCACATTTTGACAATTGCAATCACATAAAATGTACAGGGTGAGGTGAACTACCAAATTGATAGATGTGATTTGTCTTATAATACATTACTCTTTTATCTATCAGCTAAATTAATATTTCTTTTATTTAAATACAAGTGTAAGGTCTCTTTTCAGGTCAATCTTTAATTAGAATGAGAATCATGTCCTAGCCCACTTCCACTGTCAGACGTGAACAACTTTATGCAGATGTGCCCATCAAATAGCAAAGTCAAATGAAGGATGACAAAGTCAAAGAAATTCAAAGTTATTTACATATTATATGACTGTAATTGGAGTAAGGATGTACATATGTCAAAGTCTGCATGACCTTCCTGACACTTTTGGTACACACTAAGGTTGTATGTCCTGAACAGTGAGGCATAGGCATGCACTTCATTTTGCATTAAACAAAATGGGACAATATTGATGCATGTTTTTCAGAAAACAGACTGTGTCACCTCACAAGAATAGCTGCTACAAATGTTATGGTCCACTTAGCATTGAATAATTCCATTACAGATGTTAGGCTGCTGCAGTGGAGTGAGGTTTTTATCTTGTTCCACTGGAGTGAAAGCAAAAATTGCAAAGAAAATCATGGTTGACAGGAAAAAATAATTTCTTAAAATAGCACAGCATACCATACACCCAACTTTCGAGAGCATGAGCCAAGTTTTGACTTTCTTTTGACAAACACGCCACTTCACACACACACACACACACACACACACACACACACATATTCAAGTATGGGAAGCCAGTGGGGTAATACTGTGTCTAACTAGCCAACTGCAAACGGACTCATGGAGTGGCAAACCAATCTGTAGGAAAATTTTATGTCATAGTTCAGTGGGATCGAAGTACATACAACATGCATGTAAATACCACATAAACAAAGTCAGTCACCACTTGGACACGAGCAGATCAGATTCACACAGCTCATCATCAGCTCTTGGACTTAACAAATTTTCCACACATTAATTCAATATACTTTGTCCAAATTGTCTTTTCATTTCAGACAACTACAACTTGGTTACACTTAAGTCATTAATTCAACTTCTGACAGTTATCATTCATGTGAGCTAAATTATATTGTGCCTTGTGTTTATTACTTTGAGGATTTCATGAGATTAAACTGCCAGCACATTAAACTTCTAAATTCACTATCCAATGGCTTTTACTCTGCAAATATATCTATAATTCCTTCACTCCTACCTCACCAGTGCTACACCAGCTATCTTTTACTCACTCATTTCAACCTACTGAAATTACGTACGATAATTTTCACGAATACTTCTCCCACCATCAGTCAGAGATGGATACAAAAATGTAGAGTGACTGCTACACCTTATATGCCATAACCATACAAATATAAAACAAAATGAAGGACTGACCCTTCTCAGGAAAAGTTCTATGGAGAGGAGAGTGAAGAAAGATGGCAGAAATTCCCTTACAGGTGAAGAGTACTTCCCAAAATTGCACAGGACATTCACAGGATTATTACATGTTTCAAGGTCAAGTCAGATAATTGAAGTAAGTTAAATTTAAAGTATTCTGCAAAAATCATGGGTGCTCATGTTGGAAAGGTACAATATCTCAAACACCAAAACCAATGTTCTTCAGTTACAATGCTGATCTTAAATCACGATGGAACTAACGTTCCATCCTGACCACACTAGCAGACAGCCAACAGAATTAGCATGACAAATACCTATTGCATATATACAGTGTTGAGATACTCCTGATGATGGGACAGTGGACCTGTCCACAACACGTGGAGTACTTCATCAAATAAATTTGAGAAATAGTGCATCTCGGTGGCTTTATTATAAGAATATATCAAGATGCACGGTCCTCTGCATGTCAAATTTGATCTTAAGAGGTTGAAATTCACCTTGAGAGACTAACCTTGATGATTCTATAGCTACACCTAATCGCAAATCTAGATAACAACATAAAGTTACAGGAATTGTTAAACGATGGCCTGCCAGCCCATGCTTGAAAGAGGATGCCACAGGGGCAGGTTAGTAGTAATACATCCTAAGCCTACTTTTCAGTAAATGACTCCAATGTGTTAAGCCACATAGTCACTGAGAAACCATAAACAAATACAGGTGCTTCTGTAACACAGCATACACTTCCTTATCTTACAAACTTAGTGGGGCATGAAATATTTGCATCAGCCCATGAAATGGGAACATCTGATGAGATTCATTAGTCTAATCAGGTACCCTTACTGAATGCACTACACCCAGCCAATCCAAGCTTATTCGAAGACAAGAATCAAGTTTTATTCTGTCATTAGCATAGACAAGGATGCAGTCCAGCAGCGGAGCACTAGAGATGGTCTCTGGATTCCGTTAGGACATCCAGATGTCTATTCTACAAAAATAATATAATTTTTGGATGAAAAGGATGAACAAGAAATGGGTGAGAAGCCAATTGGCACAAGTAGTGAATGGCACAGGCTAGTTAATATGATTGTGACACATTTACAAGACAATGTGTGGTGAAAGCAAGCATGTGCTTCATGAGAAATTTACAGTTAAAGGTGATCACTGTACGAGTGTTGACACTCCAGACTCGGACAAGACAGATTGTATCTGTAAATGAAGTATGTGACTTTCGATGGTAACTGAAGTTACAATCAACCATGAATGATTATTCAAACTTGAGTATCCCTGCATAAGAGAGTCAACTACTTTTATTAAAGCTATGTGTTGTGATACCAGGCCTCAGTGTAAGAGCTAAGTTCTCCATATAACAGGGTGTGAAGGACCAGAGGGGGAGCAGAGGTACAGCTCAGCCCTTTCTTTATTCATGGCACTAGAGAGGCATGGGTGATCAATGCCACACCCTTACTGGGCCTCGGGGCCAGTTTACACAGGTAAAAAAATCTCAACCACAGAAGGGTTCAAACCCCAGACCATCCATCCCAAAGTGTCACTATAATGGCTACATTACCGTGGCTCCCCAGCCTCTGTGTGAATTCATTTATAACCTGACTGTTTTTGACGTACAGTGATGCAAGACCTGGAAGACACCACATTGTTCTCCACATAGTATTTCATTCTAAATTACAACTTCAAATTCTGTATGCTTCTGAACTAGCATTTCAATCAAAGGAAGAACTCTGAGAGCTGCTGCACTCTAGGAGAATTGGATCTACATGAACAGTTTCTGCCTGCACAAAGCTTTAATCTATTACAGAGAATTTTTATAATCGGAGGTATTAGAACAGTGGAAGAAAATGCTGCTTTCAGAACGGAAACAGTTAACAGGTTACTGACCCTGAGACATCTACCAATGCACCCGGACCACGAGCAGTTGTGCCCAACTCCCGACCAAAAATAAGCCTTAAAGTTCAGACCTAAAATTTCAACACAAACTGAATGGAAAGTAAGGAATGGCATGTGGTGAATCAGACTGTGAGGTAACAGGAGCACGTAAGTATATAAACATAACTCAATAAGTTAACATGATTTACAAAATTCCTTGACTACAAAAAAATTGGCAGAAGGCAGAAAATTTCACTAAATGGAAAAATAGTAGTTCTCCCATAACATAATCATCATGCTCAACTCACAAGTGAAGTATCACACTACCATCTGGCCCACTTTAAACTTAAAACTCTCCAAATAAAAATAATGTGATGATCCATGATATGCAGCACTGATGGTTTATTACCATTCAATCCACAGCATTGTCCATCACAATCAGGACAAGGTACATTATGAATCAAACTTCCAAGTCCTTAATGCTCACATTACTCACAACACTTACATGATTATAACATCTTTCACCATCTTCAACTTGTTCATGACTGAGATATGCCAGTGACCTTCACGCTTGTAAAGAATGGAAAATGTGTCAAGATCTTTAAACTCACTTATTATAGAATCAAATGTTTCAAACCTGAATATGATTCTTGTACTCAAGTCCCACATTTAGACATGCATAATATTTTCCTCACCATTGGTTATGTTCATCACATTCGCGCCAACTAGTAACTATCCCTTGGAATATTACAGAGACAGCTTATTTTGCACTGGTGGTGACTATTTGGCTAGCTCTACTGTATCTTGAATTAGTACCTCTGTTAACACGCTGCTGTCCTGCAAGATCAGCTGTGACAGACAGATGATCTTGATGCCTCATTGCTGTAGCTACTGACTGGAAACAAACAAACGTAATTAACACCCCACTAACTTCCGCAAAACCAAGTGCAGTACATGATGCGAGATTGTTTTCTTTACCATCACTCAGGACTCAGTCTTGCACTATTTTGAGGATTCATACTTCGGATGATATGTGAAGACAATGGCAAATGGAGAATAAATCTTCACTGTTAAGGTAGAGGAGGAGGAGGAGGAGGAGGAGCAGGAGGAGATGGTGGTGGTGTTGGTTTTGGTGGTAGTAAAACAAAAGAACAGCAGCATAAGACACAGTAGGATTTAATGCAAAATTTTGGTGATTATTTGCATCTCTGGACGTCACTAATTCTATAGAGTAAAATTTTATCATTTAGTGGGTAAAATTTTGAAATATACAGACATTTGCATACAGAATATTGGTTATTCATAAAAACACAGAATTCTGACCACACACATATCACATACATAAGCCCCTCATTACAACAAGACCTCTGGCACTTGTCACTGCTTAAATATATATATAAAAAAAAATCAGGTTAAAATTAAATAGTAAAAACAATAAAAGGGTGTCTTTTAAAGCTTTACAGTAGGCAACCTTAACAAATATGCATGCCTGTGCCATGTGTACAGACATGCACCCACACACACCCACACCCACTCACACACAAATTCCATGTGATATAAAAGAATGTACTTTTCACACAACAAATTTTAAAAATGTTATATTTCTAACAATGACTAAGTGGATCCCTTGTCACAATGGCAAGGCACACCCTCTGATCTCATATCTTCCCAGCCTCTGCTGTGAACTGCAGAGAAATCCCAGAATTTTCATAAACAGATCCACCTGGACATTCTAAATCATTACTTCACCACTGCCAGCATTACAGTACCTTTCAACACCACAGTTTACATTCACATGTTCAGGCATGTTAGCTACAAATGGCAGAAACCAAAGTCATATAGCACCCCAGTTGATAAGTGTCAAAAACTATTTCCCAACTGAAAACCGACTGACCACACCAGGAAAAAAAAATTCCTGTAACAGAACTGAACTAACCCTTTCATGCCAGAATTATATGCCTGGGGCACTCTGAAGAAAATCAGAAGTTAAACAGGCACCACCACTGCACATCTTTCTGGCAATGACTTCAATTGACATTGTAAACTGCACACTGCACATCAACTGTGGTCAACAATCCCCATTAAAGGGTTTAAGTGACACCAAGATTCATCTAGTGTGATTTTCATAAGTCTAAATTAACAACAGTTATAAATACAAATTTGCATATATATGTCACTTAGCTCAATGAGACCTCTTACCTTGAATATTATGCTACTTCCCCAGAAATGTTACGAACCTGAATGATGGTGACCATCAGTTTTCTTGCTTGTTTGTTGCTGGCTTGCATTCTTCCTTGTTGTAAGTTACATTCATTCTATCATGGCTGCACAATGTGTTAACATGCTTCAGCCTACCCTTATGAATGGCCATACTGTTTGTTACTAAGGGCAACTGTACCTACCAAGCGGCCTTTCACCCTTTTTGGCATGTCTTCATCCAAACTGTAGATAGCCTCACGCTTCAGTACCAGGTGAGAATTGTCTTCAAAAACCACCTGGAAAAAGCATTTGCAAGCAGTCTAATTCAACATCTACCATTCCCATGTCCATGGAAGGTGACGTTTGTTACACTGCATAATAAAGAGTTATGAAATCCAAGCCCATTCTCACGGATAATATACTATACCAATGTATTCAGTTGCATGAAAAAAAATTAATACACGTTTCCTTGACAAAATGGGAGTCACATCTAAAGTGTTGATAGAGGCAATATAACCAACATCTAGAAGTTAATGTTCAGAAGCACTAAAACCATTGCAGGTTTGCTGGATGCTAAGATTTCAAAGAGTTAAAATTAAATCTGCAAAATATAATACCAGCACCAAAGTTTGCCACAACTGCTTTCATGTAAGTTTCTCCACTAAACTTTCTTGAATATTTAGCTTTTTTAATTTTTTTTCCAAGTGTGTTACTTAACAAGACTGTTCACTGCTAAGATCATAGTACTTGGAGGAAAGCCTGTTCCAGTACCACTTTGTCCACCATAAATCCCACATGGACTAGCCAGGTATCGAAATGAGGCCTCTGTGGTGAAAGAATGTCCACTAACTGCCCGAGCCATAGCATGGCCATCAGCCGCATATCATACAGATCTACTGACAAGACAAATTACACCAAATATTTTATCACAACACTTACTGTAAACATGAGCTGGTGGTTAGTACCATGAAACTGGCCACAGTACCTCTTGCCATCACTCCACAGAACGTCCACATCGGTGCCCACATGTGGTGGACCATCTTTTGCACATGCAAAATTCTGCAACACAAATAAATATGAAGCTAAGGACAAATACATATACAAAACTAAGCAGACTACTTATGAGGAACATCAACATGTTCATACCTCCTCAGCTTTAACTATCCACTTGAGGGGGGGGGGGAAAGAGTACAAAACTCTTCTCACTTTTATACAATTTTTTTTCTCTACACAGCTGGCACTTGTGTCATATCATCAGTCTCTTAAGATTTCATGCCATGTAGTCTGACAAACAGGTTTCAGAGTAATATGTCCCATTTTCAGGATATAAGAATACACAGCATCACATCCCAGAAGTCATAGTCCCTGCCAGAAGAACCTCAAATCTCATTTTTATGTCATATTTTTTAAGCAAATTACAATTAACTAATCAATCAATCAATCAAAATGGGGGAGAAAACACTTAAAACTGCAGATGGAATTTACCATACAATTTTGCACCTGTTTTTAGTACATGTCATCAGCACAGATTCTGATGCAAAACAGATGAACCAATCGATAATCTGAACTGGCCACATACTACAACAACAATGGGAATATAAGACAGCAGAGGTCAAGCACTTATCTGGCAGATGTCTTACATTTGGGACAGCCTAAAACATCATGCTGTATCACCCTGTAGCCGAACATTAGAACCACACACCATGAGAAATTATTTCTGTTCTTCAACCCCCTCGCTGTTACCCATGACCCTCCAGTCCTGACAGCTTCAATACTATTTCGAGAACGGGATGTTTGGAAATTCATTTTGGCATCTGTGTTGACAAAATTTATGGTTTTATTTTCGTAAAGAAAGGTGCGACTTTTTGTTACGTTGTGGGTGTTTCTATCCCATGGAAATTTAAGCTTAACTTCCAAGAATTTTAAATTGGTCAGCCAACAAAAAGGAAAAAACCTTTCATTCTCCAACCAATCACTACAGGGAAAGATGGTAGGAAAATATTAAAAAAGGATCTTAAAAAAGAAGATGCAGACTGGTTTTGTATGGCTCAGTACAGTGAGGACTCAGAAACTCTTATAAATATAAGAAATTACCAGGTTCCACAAAGTGTGGGGAATCTCTCCATTTGCTAAAGAGCTACTAGGTTCTCAGAAAGGACGCTGCTCCATGGAGCTTTATTTGATCAGATTTTAGCATATGCAGGTGTTACATATTCCCACCTTCTGCACTGAAATGACAGTGCTTACTGGGAGGGTGGTAATCCTGGTAACCAAGAATGGAGACAAGCACAATGCTGGTGCAACCAACAACAATGCATTTCCCGTGATCCTAAGCTCTTCCATCTTGCAAACAAATGGTTAAAAAGATGAACATCACAGGTTACAACGCAATGCTGTAATTATATCCAATTTATGTCACAAAAAAGGAGTGGGAAATCCTTTAACCTTGACTGACATATAAGTGAACCATTAAAAACACCCAAATACAAAAGTCAGGAACTGAATATTAAAGGGTCAACTTCTAAGGAATTCCACTTCCAATATTCTACTTGAAAAGCTGGTGACAAGGTGATGGGTATGAGAAGACTGTTGGTGATTACTGTAAATGCAGAAGTTAAGTAATATCGTAACAATTATTCTTTGTACCTCACTTCAGCTTGTATAACATTCATACCTAGAGTAAAAAATTCAGGCTAGAAAGTTAACTGTCTTTCATATGAGAAGAAGGTTGTGCTTTTCTTTTCTATTCCAGTCATAAAACTTACTGTAATGTCTTCTGGGTACAGATCATCACTAAAAGAACCATCAGAAAATAGAACCATATAGAACTGGGTTTCTGAAATGTTGGCAATCCGGCCCTTGTAGTAGCGTCCATTCTTGTGGCGAGCCCATACCACTTGCCCCGTGCGAACATTGCAGATCTGTCAAAAAAATGCATGAGTTTTACTGGTTTATTTTCTCTTATTCATCTGAACAAAACATACACGGTGTGATCAAAGTCATGCAACTCATATTTAAATAATTATTGACAGCTTTAATTGAATGAAATTCAGTGAAATTCATAGAAAAAACACATGGCTGTGGCCATACCAGTACAGAACCTGCACAGGTCACATGACTTTGTATAGACCCAAGCCAGTCAGCTTTCAGCACTTTTCTTGCAAGTACAACCATTCACTGTCAAACACCAACTGGCATCTCATTCCAACTAACTCCTGCAAATGAAATTAGGGATGTGTTTCCTGATTCTCCTGTACCAAATAAATCAACAAGTCGTGAACTATATAGGATGAAGTTGTCTATCTCCTAACCCACCAGGAAATACATTGTTTTAAATGGGTAGTTTACGTTTAATCAGTGCTACTTCTTTTTTAACTCATGGTTCCATGCATCGTAATTCAATGTCAATAAAAATCCAACCAGATGCAACAGTATGCAGATATTTATTTACTGCAAAGTCACTCTACATGTTTCGGGTGTCACACCACCGCAACCTCCAGTACAGGTCATAATACTGGTACAACTACTTCCCTCCATAGCCTGATCAGGTTTTATTTACTAATGAAGCACGGTTTCACCACAGTGGAAACGTTAATAGGTAAAAAATGGGAATATGGAGTGAAAAACATCCCCAATCTTTCTCTGAAACACTGTTACACTTCTTTAAAGCTGGTGTATATTGTGGTTTCCTGACAGAGATAGCTGTCCCCCCCCCCACACACACACAAATATATATAAAAAAAAAAGAACGGAAATATCAAGATCTAATTATGAGTTTCATATCCTTGTTGGAGGCCGAGGACCAGGACTGCTGGCTTTAGCAAGAGGGGCTATGGTAAAGACAGTAACTGAACACCACAAATGTTATGTAAATTAAAGTATATAAAAATCACCTGTTAATTTAAAACTGAAATTATTATCAGTATTAATTCATGAAAACACGTTTCAGCCAAACAGGCCATCTTCACATTAACACAAAAATTTTAGGGTAACCGCATCAATAAACTTTATTAAAACAAATATAAGATCTCATTTTTACATAAAGGGTAATAATTCATTTGGTGTAACATTTTATATAATTCTGAAGTAGTATATATTCCAGTATCCTAAATGTATGAAAGATTTGACTTGAAAGTTTTACCTAATTTATGGTTATTTTTTGATGAGATTTAATTACAGTGTATAATTTTACTTTTTGAAGATTTTGAGGTTTCGTGGTTTATGTTTTTCTTTTCTTGAGTGTAGACTAGCTTAAGGTTTCAGTATTACTGATAATCTGTACAGTATGTTCATAGTTTATAAATTATGAGCTTCTTTTAATGGTGAATCTGGAAGATGAAATTAAAGGGCAGAAAGAATACAACAGCGCTAGAGAAACTATTAGAATAATGACAACTAAGTGAAATGTGAAGATTCTTACATAGCAATCATAAGTAATTTTTCCATCACGTCAAAAACACACGCATTACACTACCCTCACACAATGTTTTGAAAGGCATTGCTTTCTTCCTCAGGTGAAGAAAGCAGTAGCTTTGGAACGTCATGTGTATACAGTGTGGTGCATGTGGTTTTAAAATGGTGAAAAACTCATTTTACTTACAAGTGAGTTGCTTCATTATCAAGAAATTTTTAGTTTTAAAGAATTTTTGGATTTATAATAGTGCCTTCACTGTGATCTATTTCGGAAGATATAAGAAGTGAAACTGAAATAATAGTCTCAATTATTAATTCAGTGGGATACACATAAATTCTTATAGGTCTTATGCTAAACATAGGAGTAAAAGGAGAACTTACGCTTTACTGTTGTGAAGGTATAGGTATGTGGAAGGTATTTGTTTGTGCTATATTTAAAAAAAAAAAAACACACACACAGATGGTTTGGTGAGTACTAATGGAGGGTGACTGTTGTTTAGAGATCATGTTGGATTAAAGCTTTGAAAAAGGAATTGGTTCCAAGCTATTCTGATCATTAGTTTTTTTGTTTCTTAACAGATGTAATTTTCTACTGAGTTGAGATGTCAACCTTTTCTTGTGGTGTATAGGTTTTCCATGATATTGTCAATAGTGTCTATAGGATGCTGATTTATTAAGAAGTGTTATGAGTAATCTGATTTACAGTTATTACCACATGTTTAAAAGCCTGTTCAACTGGGTCAAAAAGATCTGTCCAGTTTGTCCAACACACCAGTTTTTGCATTCAGGACAAGTTAATCAACCAACATCCAACTAAAGGCATTTATTTTCATCAAGCTGATTCTTATTTCTGAGTAGTTTTCCTATTCATCTATCAGTTTTGAATTTTATTGTGAACTTGGTATGTTTAAGTATTTATGAATTTCAAATCTTTCATGATGTACATAAATTTTACATATTTAATTGTTCAATTTCTTTCTTGTTCAGAGGTCTTTTGTTTGTATGATTTTAGATTCATTACTTTAGGGGAGTGTGAGTTACTATGTAGAGTATTTTCAACTACTGAAGTTTTTTCTTTTTCTTTTTTCTTTTCTTTCTAGTGAGCAATTATACTATCAAAACAGGACGTATAGAAAAAAAGGATATGTGAATTCTTTGCAGATCCCAGTGTTTCTTAAACTTGCACCCCTCAACATCTCTCCATTTACACCTTTGGGGCTGTCTGCAAGAGAATGTGCACAACAAACTGCACACATCATAAAAAATGAAACAAAATATTCTTCTGCACATTCAAAACTCCAGTGATGAAACTGTTCACCAGGTTGCATCAAACATGAGGAAAACAGTCAAAGCATCAACTGCTGGGCACAGCGGAGTTTTTTAACACTTAATTCAACACCGTGTCTGTCTTGACTGTTGATTTACTTTTTTGATGAATACAATATGTTGCCCTCACCCCCTTCTAGTGCCATCATCAAGAAAGAGTAGAGCTATACCTCTACTCCCCCTATGGGCCATGTGGCCTGTACAGAGCCTCAATGCCTGTACAAGGGTGCACTTTACCTTTTACAATATGTTGCAAAAAATTACTCCAAGACTTTTTAATCATCCTGTAGTGCCATACAGTCTAGATGTGAACTCTTACCTACCTCAGACAGTAAACTCTCATCTCAACAGAAAAAAATCAAGTTTCCTTCATACTTGCAAATAAAGAATCTATTGTGATCAGTTAATAGAGTTTAGACAATGGAGGATGTCATGTTGTGTGTGTGTGAACTTCTAACATTTCCCATCACCTGAGGATTAAAGAACCACATTTTGGAAACTGCACATAACTCTTTCTTCAAATAAAATTGGGAAAGGGGTGAATCCACTCAGATGGGCCCATCAGAAACAGCTTGTTTCTAACAGTACACACTCAATACACGCATTTCTCATTCACAAATGGATAAAACAAGCTGAGCTCATATCTGTATTGCTTTCCAGTCTTATTTTAGAATACTCTATCAAGTAGTCCATGAAAGTAAAAGAGTACTGAATACACAGTACATCCAGCAAAGTGAACACACATTACTGACACTAACCTACACTTACTTTGGACATAGAATCGAAGAAAAAATTTAACACTTGCAAACACACATCCTTTACCTATGTGAGCAATGAGCTTTGAAAAACAACAAGAAGACAAATCAACTGATGGGAATATGAGAGTGCAATATGAAATCAGATTTCTGTTGTTCACCTTATCAAGGTGGTATCACATACATACACAGCATTCAGTGTCAATTGAGAATTCACTAACAAATAGTCTTCAGTTTCATCAATATGAAGCACAAACAGCAAGAGTAAACAGGACAAGAGCTATACTTACCTTGTCATGTTTGTGTGCATGACCTTTACAAGAAATACTCATGTGCTTGGCATTATTACTCCAAGAAGAAATGTGGAACCGTGCACCAGACAGCAATGCACACATGGGGTGATACATGTTTTGACATCTTGCATAGTTGCACTGAACACATGCACCACACAGATTCCCACAAAATACACATTCCTGTGAACAAAAACCATAACACATCATCACCACCATAAAAATAGGATTCAATCACATGGTGTACCACCAGGACATAGAACAAAAATTCAGTTTTGCACTCCTCTGGATTGTATGCACTTTCTGTCTGGTCTTAGCAACAGAATCTTAAAAACAATGTTACATTTTATCCAATTTCATGTTTCCTAAACCAACATTTTTCTAAATTTCACTTTGTTTTATAAGTAAAGACAAAGGAAATACATGCAGTTTTATTGTCTAAGATATACTATTTTAAAAAATATTACAAAACAGTAGTGCTGTTTGGCTCATGTTACAGGCTTCTCTTAGTAAAACAGGCAAACTGTTGCACATAACTTTGATGTTATGCAGCCTGTTCAGTTGGAAATTAACATCAGAAATGTAGGTATTACTGTCTGCACGACTCTGGTTGTCTGGTTAACCAAAGGATCACAGTTGTGTATAAGGTAATACAAACATTTCTCATACTTCTTCTTCTTCTTTTGTTGGTGTTACAACCCACTATGGGTTTTAGCCTTCTCAGTGATTTTCTTCCATTCCATCCTTTCCTTACTCAGTTTGCATTTCTCATACTGTCACACATGAAATTTCTGAACCTCATGTGACAGTGTTCAGCCAAGCGCAGACAAGGACATGTTTTCATGCCCAACACTGCACCTCTGCAGCTGCAGTAAATGGTTTTCTAGGAAAATGATGTGACACAATGCCTGGTGTTCAAACTGTGAACTTGACATGTCTGACTTGCAACTTCAGTTTCCAAAATGTTCATTTAATTCAAATGCAAAGTGATGAGATAATGCTTTGCTTAACCTAAAGGACTGTCATTTGGAGCAGTGTTTACAAAATAAAGCTTCCAATTCAATAACCTCAATCTTAAAGCAAAGTTCGCTGGTTTCAGGAGCAGAAGCTGTCTTCATCACTACAAGATTTGGAATGATACATTACCATTCTAACATCATCTATAAAATACAATTAAGTATACTTAACTAAAAACTAGGTACAGTAATTAAACAGTACATACAAGGTATGTTCAATAAGTAAGGTTCCCTTGCCTGCCACGATTGTGTTCATCAAGCACATTATTTTTCAAAAGATGTAGCACTTTTTGTATGGATATCATGCAACAGACGATGCAACAGTCAGATACTATTCAGAGGTAAGCTGGTGCGCAATGGCAACGCTAATGGGGACTTGGTTCCACAAAGATGTTTATAATGTGATTCAGTCTGATGGCCAAAGCATGTTTCTCCCAACAAAATTCATAGCCAATCCATAAATTTACTGTGACAGCATGACGAGAATGCAGCATGCCTGTAAATGGTCAAAAGACCATCCACTATTACAACTGCCTGGCACATTAAGAACAGATGTGCATTCTGTATGAGTGGAAGAACCAAGTTTTGAAAACTATATCATAATTCAACAAGTATCTAAGGCAATGAGTTGTCCACCAAAACGCTACACAAAACAATGTCCATGACCAACTGGGATCCACTAAGTGCACGCACACTGGGTACAAAGAAAACTTGGCAGACAAGCACAAATATGAACATTTTAAGGTTGCTCTATCACACCTTCAGGAGTTTAAAGAAGAAGGAAATAAGTTCCTCACCTCTCACACCTTCAAGAGTTTAAAGAAGATGGAAATAAGTTCCTCAAATACATAACAAGTGATGCCATGAGTGCACCATTTCACTCCTCAAACAAAACAGGCTGAACTGCAATGAAAAAATGCAATTCCTCTAACAGCCAAAAAATCCAAAGTGTGTCAGTCTGCTGGAAAAGTTTATACATCTACATTGTCCAACACAGAATGTGATCACTTTGTTCTATTCCATTCACAGCTTCGGGTACAACCAGCAATGCCCATGCCTATTTTACGGCAATGTTTGTATCTTGTGCATTTAGAGAGAGAGAGAGAGACACACGCACCCACACATGTGCACACACGCACAGTTCCAAACTAACAGTCCCCCACATTTGACAACGGCTCTCAATGCTGGAAATTATGCCTATGGTTCATCAACCAAAAGTATTTTCACCCACATGCAGACCAGCACATTGCACATTCTCTAACTGAAACAATTATGGTAATCAGTAGAAGAATTAAGTCCTTGTACTCACAACTGCCGTGTTCACTTTGTTGACAGACAGGACACTGATCGGTTCCTTGCAAACAGAATCCTTGAATGCAACTCCAGGCAGAAGTAGAGCGCATAGAATGTGGGCCCAACGAGCATCAGTTGTACGTTTCAAAGCTCCACCCCTAACATAGCACAGGCAACAGGACTGCAAACACACGGATCAGCCATACCGTAAAACAGTTCTAGCATACAATTCCATCACATGACCACAACAATGAACAGGCTGCATATTAACACAGCATAATTTTTATCATCTATAACAGCATTATACTTTGCCATTAGCCATAGTAGGTCACATTAACAACAATTCAGAAGACACTAATTCTGGCACTAAAAAGCTATAAGTAATATAAACCCTACACAATAGCGTTAAAATTTTGAAAGGCATTTACTTTCATGAAACATAAAAATTAATATTCTGTGTAAATAACTGTTCTAAATAGAGTTGTGGGTCATTTTCAACACAGCTGATACATATATATATATATGTGTGTGTGTGTGTGTGTGTGTGTGTGTGTGTGTAATCTTCAAGCGTATCAAATTTTACTAATTACACTCACACTAAAGCAGCGTAAAATATGCTGCAACATAAGGAACTGTCGTTTACTTAAGTTAGTTCCTAGTACTTATACACAGGGATGTGAATTACCTAAACATTTTACAATGTTCAGTCAGACACAGTTCTGCAAAATATACCATAGTGCCAACATGTCCAATTCAGGTCTAATACCACCAATGAAAGTGACACTGTTAGCCACTGTTCCTTGACATGGTGCAGCTGTCTGCATACAGAATCTACAACCCACGGAAATGAGACCAGATGGCAGCTCATGACCCATGTTTACTGACTCCTCACTAACTCAGGAGGTCAACTACCCTTAGGTAACACTTGCACCAACCAAAATGAAGCCCCCTAGCCAAGACACGAGTTCTCCCCATAGCCTACCCCATGCAGGAACTGATTTCTCACACTCAGTATTTCAGTGATGCAGAATATAGGAGAAGCAGCTGGAGAGTTACAGTTCTTGAGTCCTCAACCTCTTACCCTGGCACTTGATAAGGTAATAATATGCATGGCACATGTACACTCCTTAAAGCTTACAAAATGCACAGTGTGGTCAAACACTTTACTGCTGCTAGCACAAACTTCTACCTCTAGTTGTAGAGACAGCAGGGTCTACTGAGTTATTGCTTGCTTGAAGTAATGCTAAACACAGGATATTTGTTGAGTATATTTTGTCATGTAAAATCATGTGCTGTTCAATTTGCAATTTTTGTATACTTTGAAAATGCCATACTTGAAAGAACAGCATGTCTGCGTCAAATTTTGCACTAAACTGCAGGCAGAAGCATTCAAAATGTTGGAAGTGGTCTTTGGAAATCAGAAAATGGGTAGAGCAAAAGTTCTTGAGTAGTTTTCCATGTTAAAAATCAGTGCAAACTATGTGGAAGATTCTGAGCAATTCATAAGTCCATTAACATGTAAAACATGAAAATATGGAGAAGGAAACTGTCCTTGAAAACAAAAAATCACTCCTTATACAGCTGCTAACATGTTGAGAATTACATTTGCGCCAGTTCAGAGCAATCAGAACAACAACCTGAATGTGTGTATCACACTATTGCCAAATCTGCACCCTACCTGCAAAAAGAGGTGCAGAATGACTGGTTAAAAAGAAAATGACCACAACCCCACATTATCTGTACCAACCACCCACACCATGTTACTCATTCTTCCCCAAAACTCACGATGTCATTAAATAAAAAGATTTAATAATATTAGCCCAAATCAAACAAAATTCTGGGCAGCACTTGCTAAGTTTCAGACACACTACATCACAAATTGCAAGATCACTGGGCTCAGTGTATAAAGTCCCAACAAGACAACTTCGAAAGGGCCAATGTGGATTTGATGGAGATCAATATTCAGTCTAGAACCTATATTAACATGCCACATATGTTCAATGTAATTGAATTACAGTAGCTTCTGTATCTAATTGAAATACAAACATCTGAGTCAGGGATTATGCCTTACTTTATTTAAATGTGACACAAAAGAGCATCTCAGTTCTCTAACACATTAAAGCTCATTAGGCAGGCTTCTTACCATCCTGTTTTATGGAATACAAAATAAAACAATTTTATGTCATATACCCACCACCTGATGCATCCCAGCACGACATTTGTCACATGTCCAATCCATCTGATCGGCAGGAGACGATGGCAATACTGTCACACCATAGCAGCCGGAGTGCACACACACACCACAGTCACGACAACTCAGCAGAACAGAGCTGTCTCCACCATCTGTCCCACGCTTGCTCACAGCCATGTTATTCAATTCCTGTTAATAGACATATCATGTTACATCTACAATTGGAGTAGGTTTGCTCAGGCAGTAACACATCTGACTTGAAAATGGTAGGTGCCTAGCTTGGCCAGGACAGTACAGCACCTCAGTTATACCCTGATTACTTTCTCCACTTAATTAACCCTGTGACTGTGAAGTATTTCTCAGCCCACCACCTCCTCAGGACTAAATATATGTAAAAAAATATCTGTCATAAGATGTGCACTTTTTTCCCGATCATATGGACTTTAAAAGAAAAATTTTTTAAAACTATGTTATAAGAATAGTCTGGGCAAAGCTACACTCTGTGCTAGCCCACAACATGTACAGCACACCAGTCACAGGTACACAGTACTGAAAGGAAATTCTGTACATCAGCAAAAGTGCAACACTTAACACTAACAGAAATAAAATTTTCACCAAGATGGTACTACAGGTGGTTTCCTGCATCTATTTGTCTTGTAATGCCTCCCACACATCCCATAAAGCTGAAGATCAATTTTACCTCCCATATCCCTAAAATGTCTTTCTATCATTGTGGTGGAAGATGACTACCTGAGAGTCATTTACAGCCAGATTTACCACACAGATTATACAGGATGTTTCAGAGGGGATCTGCCATACTTCAAGAGAATGTTCATTAGGTTAAATTACACTGATGTATGCAAACACATCCATATCCAAAGTTAAATGGTTATGGAAATACTACTGTGAAAATTACATGGTCTTCATGCAACTTCACTTGCTGTGCCTGTTAAGCATGATGCAATATCCGTGCACAGCACTGGTCCATCCTTAAGCCCACATCAAAGCCAATCCATACAATGGTGCATGTGCTATATAGAGTACTAGGAACCCTAAGGACAATTTTTATGAAACTAGCGCTAGTTTTTTCTTACTTAATGTCTTCATGTCACCCAAATGTTTACGGATTTTAAGTACAGGTTTTAACCTTACAGGAACTACAAATTCTTCCTAATTTAATATGTATTTGGTAATCAGTAAATATATAAGATCTCTCACTGTTTAGAACCCCTCTCACCAGTATCTCTGTAAATGTTCACCTTCAGATATAAACATACTTGATTACATCAACATAGCTTAACCTAAGGGAGATTAAGCCACAGATTCACCTGAAACAACCTGTATACTGTTGTCATGGAATTCTGAATCATGACCTGGAAAGCACGAGGAAAAGTAATCTTGCGAACACTGCATAACAATATAAGATAAACACACATAAAGATAAATCAGTCCCATTACAGGCCTAGACAGGCCCAGAGGGTTCTTAGGAAGTTAAGGTTCCCAGATTTTGTGACAATGGCACAGGATGGTGGTAGATTGTCAGTCTTATGCACCGGCCACCTTTACCCCCAGGTAATACTCCTGGTTTTCATTTCTGTTAGAGGCTGAGTTGACCCCAGGGTCAGAGTGCGATCTGAAGGATTTTATGTCAATGAAAAATCCATTGACATCAGCTGGGATCGAACCAGCGACCTTCTCATTTGTAGCACAGCACCTTAACCACTGTGCTACCATTGGTCCCCAAGATAAACACACATCAAAATGAAATGCACATTAAGAACATGCTGCCATTCAATACTTATCAAACTGACAGGAGCAAAAAAAATTTTACACACCAAGCTTTCACAGCAAAGGTGGTGAAATAATCCACAAGTTGATGTGGATAAAGAAATTAAGAAACAGTATGTTCACATTCTAAGAAGAGTATGGTATCACTAGGGAACTGGGAATTCCACACAGGAACCTATGCCATCAGATATTCTGTCTGCAATTCAGCCTTGTTTTAACATTTACCATCTCACACTTCTGACAAATTCCGTAATATCAAAGTAAAGATAACAAAGAATACTAAAAAATATAACAGTGAAAGAAAATATCATTTGATGTGTGAATACCAGTGATTCACATATTTTCCAAGAAATGGTAAATAGGAGGTTTGCCCAGGAAGCAACATCCCTTACTTTTTTCCTCAATAAATATTTATTCCTAAATCACAAAAATTTCACAGTATGAAGAGTGATGATTCGACTCCACATCCTACTTTTCCACATCCATCCACTTCTGTGGCCATGTGCCAACAAGGAACAAGTGTGTGTGTATGCACTGTCTGTTTCGTGGCTTCTCCTGCTCATGGTACTAAATTCTCACTGCACAAATCATACAGTCATCGGTCTCAAACTTCGTACCAAGGATTGCACCTTTCAGGGCTCCAAATAGGTGCAAATCTGGGGGGTGCTAGATGAGGGCTGTACAGTGGATGAGGTAACACTGTTCAACCAAATACCATGATGGTTCCTCAGTCTTCAAACTTGTGTTCATCCTTGCACTGTCATGCTCAAGCAAGATTGCTGCTGAATTCTTTTAAGGCCAAACCCATATGAAATGCTCCCTGCCTTCTGTCAGCATCCTGATGTAGGCATCAACAGTTGACTGTCTCCCCTCTCAGCATTGCATCCACAAGAATCACCCCTTCACAGTCCAAGAAGACTAATCATGCCCTTGCCCAGTGACAATTTTTTTTCCAGGGAGACTGAGAATGGTGTCCTTCCATGGATTGACTGTGTCTCAGGTTCAAAATGATGGATCCTGGTTTCATCTGCTGTAACAATCTGGGATAGGAAGGCCTCTCCCTCAGCTTCAAAATGTGCTGACAACTCCGAAGAAATGGCTTTTCTCTTGGTTTTGTGGTCAACTGTCAGGCTCTAAGGAACACATCTCATGCAAAACATAAAAAATCCAACATCTCAAGTTATGTGACAACACTGCCTTTGCTAACTGAAAGACTCAACACCAGTTGTCAATATGTGATGTGTCAATCTTGGCAAATGATGGCATCAACACATTGCAGCAATTCAGGATGAAAAAATGTGACATGACAGCCTAAGCGAAGCTTTGCCTGTTTCAGAACCCCCCCACTCTTTTCACCCAGCAACCAGCAGTGCTTCTGTCAAACGGACTACTTCAATGAACATCGCAAAGCCATTTCTGGATGTTTCCCACTAGCTCACAACATGCTGTTTGTACCACACGTCATTGACTGACCACACTGTGAGGTGCTGTTGCAATAGTGCTGTCAGAAATCTTTACATCACCATACATAAATGCCTGAAACTTCAAATCTGTTTTGTCTAAAATCTCACACTTCTAGCACTGTTACTGGCCAAGAAAAAAAATAAGAGGCATTACTTTCTGGGCAACGTACATACATCTAAATTATTCTCTCTCTTCAAACATCTGGCAATCAGATCCAATTAAATCACAGAAACCTCAGAAAACTAATCTCATACTTCTGTTTCAATGAATGTGGTAAAATAAGAAACACAATGACAGGAAGCTAGGACACTAAACTTTTTCTAAGAGAATGATTACCTTGTATGTTACAAAGTGGCTTGAGGACAGCCATACAGGACTTGTGGCAGGCTTCTCAACTGGTTCAGAGTAATTCCTCCAGTCAGGTGGCACACCACCACCACAGCACTAAAACAATCACACAATTTGCACAGTGTTTAGATATTAACCCTATTCGGCTCAATGCAAGATAGCCTCCTTAACAAATTTTACTCTGTTCAGTTCAGTGTGAAGGCAGATCTGACAATCGGTTACCCTATGCTTCTCTCTCGTTAAGTGTCCAAACGTACTAACTGTGCAGACAAGCAATTCACCATCAATGGAAATCTTCAAAAGGGATTTCATACTAAAATTACTTCACTACTTAACCTGCTCCGGGCACATCTAATTTTTGGTACTACACACTCACAAAGGATGTGCAACACAGTATATGTGGAGAACATAGCAATCTTGTAGTTAAAAGTAAAGTCATTTCTTCAGTACACTTACCCTGCCTATGCTGAATGCTGCACAGATTGAGCAGAATGGGGGTGACTGGCTCCAGTAATTGTTGAATGTCTTCTCCAACTTAAGATTTGGCAGTGAATTCTGAAGTATGTCCTGCAGATATCCAGGACCTACAGTAACACCACCATACGTTAAGAATCAAACCCTTGCTGGATAAAGATTTAGAAAAGCAAAACAAAAAAATTTTTCTTACTACTGTGTCAAATAAGATACTTCCTTCCTTAACGTGTACAATACAAACAAATGCACAGATAGCAATTGTACATTTGGAATGATTTACCACTTTCCATAACTCGCAATACTACTGACGTACACCACCTGAAAAATGTTAGATACATCTTCAAACACTCATACTATCACCATGACTGCCATTCCTAACACAAGCAAAAATATTTGCTTAGATTTATTTGTACGTTACATGTCCATAATCGTACTGAAACGTACATTCCTACTTGCAGTAACTACTCATGTACTTCAAACACAAAATGGCATAAATATAATTTTCAGGCCATCACCATAGCTTCTTTTTGTCAGTTATGTAAATAAGCTATCTGTGTACCTAACACTATACTGCACCTATAAGTAAGATGATGAATGGATGACAAAATTAAAGGGGCCCAATCAAAGTATTATCTTGGCACTGGCCTTGAGGGACTGAGAATAACCACAAAAAAAAAAAAATCTGGACAGCTAACAGCCAGCCAAGACTCGAAGCAGGTATCTCACAACACCAGGGAAAACTGTTGTGTCAGTTCAAATATGAAGTCAAACATTTCAGACACTTTGTCTGCCTCCATTACCAGAGAATGACGTACCAAGTAGAGACTATCGTTAATACTTATACATACAAGCTCACAAATGCACACACACAAAATTATCAATGCCTCACATGCAGATGTGAAGGGTGTGAACCCATCCCCCCTTAAATACTGCTCATCCTCTGCTTGACTCAACATCAGACACTGTCATATCTGCAAAATGCCACAATCCTGTAAACTGAAACAAAGCAATCCTTCTAACTCTTTGTGTTGTCAGAATGTTTAACCTAGCTCCCAATCCACCCTTGCTCAATTTTTATTTTTGTGGACACAATCTGGCCTCCTTACGCATACAGACGAGAGGGCATCACACCAGGCCAAGCAATAAACCACCATCACTACTGCAATTACTGTTACATGGGCAAATCTCAGAAGCCTCTTTCATTACACGGTCCACATACCCTTCTGTTCTGACTAGCAATGGCATTTCCCAAAAAAATTTATCCTTACTGCCTATATGTACATTATGCTCTGGTACTAAAGACTTCTCTCTTTAGTTTACACATATGTGATGTGTATGTTTTTTTATGAATAGATGGGTTTTTGTCACAGAGTGATAAGTCTGGCTCAGCTCAGCAACACACTGAGAAATGGTTCGCAATAAATATTACATTCCGATGCTACAAAAATATAAAAAATCTCTGTGGTTTGAAACAACAAATGTAACATTCACACATCTGTACCAATTGGTCAGCATTTAATGCTGCGTAATGATGCTGACCAGTACTGGATCAAGAAATGCATTCATGCTAAACCATTTGCAAGCGTGTAACATTTACTGCCAAAAAGTCTACACAACAATACATTCAACAAAGATGAGCTTTTCAAGCTACGCTGCCTACCAACATGTTCAAAACGCCAGGTGGCCCACAGAGGAAGTGAAATGACATCCAGATAAACTAGGATAAGCAAACTTCTCAAAGGGCAAGAACTGGATGGATCACCATGCTTCGGATGACCGGAAGCATGGCATCTTGCATACATGAGAGTGCCTCCTGAGAAGTCAAGCAAGAAGGAATTGTATGATGATCAGGTGGATTTAACTTTACTGACCCCCCCTCCCACAACACCCCTGATGTCTTCAATGGGCAGTGGGCAGATTCAAGTGTAAAGGTATCCCAGCAACATAAAGCTTCTTCTTGGTTAACCTGGCAGACTGACCTATCAGGAAGCACCACCATATCTGCAACGAGTTCAAAAGTTATTGACAAGCATACAGGAATGGCACAGTTCTGTGTGCGCCTAATAACTCGTAAAGAAATTCACAAATACTTATGAAACTTGATATAAACATCTTAAAGATAGGCCAGATGATTGTTATTGGCCCTTGATCTCTGTCAGCCTGTAAACCTGGCTGCACAGAACACCCCACTCCACAGTACTAACAGTTCATTTGTAATGCTTGCGAAATACATGTTAATGAATCTGCACTTTCCCCTGGCCTCTTGTCTGAAGGCTCCAGTGAACTATTAGTCAGATAAGTCTGCAGAGTTGGGTATTTGTCTAAAAACATGACTGTAATATCATCAGTGTCTAAGAAGTGTTTTATAATTCTGTGAAAGCCCAAAATAATCAACACTCTATTACAAGTACATCACAGGCAAGGTGTTCAGAGTTGATAATCAATTAAAGGTGGACATAATCTTTTTTAAGAGTTGTCCACCTTCTAATTTTTTAAAGAAACACAGTGTTTCAGAAACTGGCTCTGTTTTCAAGCAAAGAAGCGCCTAACCTGAGCTACTCTTAATCACTGCACATCTTACAAACAGTATGTAGTTAAGATATATACCTGAGAACAGATCTAGTCCAAGGGCAGAACAGGAAAATGGCAACTGAAAAATTAAAATTAACTACAAGGCCCCAAATTAAAAGCTGGCCCAATCAACAACTTAAAAACTACAGAAACAGCCATGAACTCAAGACTGATCAGACCACAGACACGACAGAGAAATCCAAAACACATGTATTTAAATTCTTAACACCACTAACACCAACTGTGGAGAAAACTGTGAATCTTCATGAGTTCAAGTAAGTTTATACACCAAGAAATACTAATGTATTATTTAGTCAATATGGATCACAACAGCATGGCAGTGCATCTCATCAGAAGTAGGATTTTAGAAAAGTGCTGCATATGCAATGCAGTAGATGAAACTGACAATGATAGGTTGTGGAATGACAGTGAAGAGAATGGGGATATTAGAAGTGAGTGCACTATGAAGGCACTTACTGTGAAGATGAAAACAGTGACACTGAGCAGTAATGGTAGATAGAATCCAACATGCTTCATGTATTAAGTGTGAAATTAATAGTAAAATATTTTTTAAGACATTTTATTATTGGGGTTTGTCTTAGATTTGGATAAATACATTTCCCCTTGGCAGACATATTTTTTTTTGGGTGGGGGGGTTGTCTTAGATAGTAGTCGTCTTGTATTCGGGTAAACTGGGTACCCCATTCACATACGTCCATACACACACATCTGAATCAACGAACAGTACTTACATCTTCGGTTCTTGGCAGATATGTGTGTTCTGCTTGCTGTCCTAATACTGGCATCACTTTCTGGTGTCAACTGTGGAGGATGACTACTCCCCTCCTCACTACTCGAAGTCAACTGGTGAGAACTGGCTAGCTCAAGCAAAGGAGGAGATGCTTCTAGCAGTGGTGGTGTAGCATCAGTTGTCGTCTCCACTGTCACTTCATGCTCAAAGGTTGGCCACAGCCTGTCAGATGGACTCGTCTGTGGAATGTCCTTGGTACTGGCCATGTATGATGGCTGAGTGGTCCCTGCTGAGAGGGACCTGTCAGCCTTCACCTTTGCAAAAAGCCTTTTACCTGGTCTGAACAGGGTAACAGCATTTTCTTCTTTGTCTGTTGCCAACATGCTTTCAACACAAGATTCCAGAGCCTCTTGCAACTCACTAGTCTGACAAGAATTCTTGCCACGTCCTTTGTGCACGTTTGACTTCCTTTGGTTCCGCTTCTGATCTGATGTCAGGGTTGCTGCACTCTGCTCTTTTCTTGAAAGTGACACAGTTCCAGTCAGTTTCCTTGGTCTTCCTATCTTTGGAACATGGAGTGGAGTGCTGAGTGTACTTGCTTTACTGACTTGGCTTTGCTTCATCACCAACTCAGAATGACTCAGGTTTGAGGCAGGTCTTGATGTCATTTCGGAAGTACTTGGCTTTAGAACATGGGATGAGGTTGCAGACATTCCAGAAACTGAAACGTTGGAATGGGCAATCTTTGTAACCTGTTTAGACTGCTCCAGTTTCCCAACTACGTTTACTGTATCAGAAACCCTATTCTGTTGAGACTCAGCCATGTCGACAGGGTGCAGAGGCAGCCCCACAGAAAGCCTCTTTGAATCCACTGGCACATTAGTAGGTTCATCCAGTACAGAAGTAGACCTAGAGCTGGACTGACTACTCCTCTTTACATGCTTTACTGTATGTAAGGGCTTGATTTCACCCGTTTCAGTGTTACAAAGATACATTTCATTATTACGGTTTATCTGGATCCGAAACTCAGTCTGAGGTTTGGGTTCAGACTTCAAATTTTCCATTTCTGAAGGCTTGCAAGGGACATCAACCGTAAAAATACTACATGTGTGTCCAGAACTGGTACTGTCCTTGTTGACAGTTGGCAACACTGGACTTCCAGGTACTTTACTGTCGGTAAGTTGTGTGGAAGTCTGACCAGTGTCCAGCTTCTTATCTTGACTCAGTTTTATTGTCTGAGGACTACAAATGGGAGTGACACTGACTTCCGTGTGTTTCTGCAAAGCAGCCATCGTCTCCTGCAGGGAATGAGAATTTGCATCTTGGAACCCAGTAGATGTACCAACACCCTGCTGCTTCTTCAATTCCAACAAGGTACCTAGAGCACTCATCACTTTTTTGTGTGATTCCATTTTTGAAGAATCTAAAGCATGTGCCAAACCTGCCATTTTAATCATTCCAGTCAACTCTTTACATCCTGCTCCACTAACAAATGTTGGAGTTGTCATCACAGGTGTAGTGCTGGTCACAAAAACAGAAACTGTTTCCATTTCATTCTTTACACTAGCCATCATTTCAGATTCATCCTTTTCATTTTTAATCCTTCCACTTTCATTTCCCCTACTTTCAATCCTTTCTTTTTCATTCTTCCCACACTCACTCTCCTCATGTTCAGTTTTAGCAGCTTTCATCACATGGTATTTTGTTTCCACAACAGTGTCACTATCTACATTGTCAGCAACCACTGCTGAGTTCTGAACAAAGCCTGGAGGATGCAATGTTAGTGAATCCCAGGAAAATTTCATAGCAGAATCCTGGCTTGCAGCACAGCTGTTTTTTACAACATGACTGATGCCAAAATCAGCTGCAAAATTCATGCCAGTAATATCTACCTTGGAGTCTTCAATCTGTCCACTGCCTCCACTATGAACAGCATCCTGGAGTGTCCATGCAACAGCAACATTATTTTCACCATTACCTAGTTCCCCACACACTTGATACTTCACATTATTCTTGCTATCAGTCCCCTTCTCCATGAATCTGACATATTCATCCAGGTAACCAACAGACTTCAATGCAGAATACTGAGTTGGCTGCTTTCCAGCAACAGGCCCCAAATTTTGAGGTGGTGATGACTGCTGAGCACCTGTAGAATGTGATGCACCAGATGTGTACATGGGCAACTGCATTTTGACATCTGCAAAAGTAACATAATCATGGCACCTCAATGCATTATATCAACATTTGCCATTCAAAAAACTCCATACAAACTCCAAGTAAAATATGCTTCAGACACAAATCTATTCACAATTTTGATGTAACATACAACACTCTGGGAGGAAAAAATGTAACCATCCACCTACAAATTCAAGAGCTCACATATGGTATGCATAAAATTGTAAAGAGGTGTAACTTGGAGGAGGAGGAGGAAGAGGAGCTGGACAAGAAAGAGGTGATTTTTGTATCAGCAACAGCAGCAGCAGCGACTCATGAAGTAGTGATGATAACAGTGAAAATTATTGAAAGAAATTTGACAGCTTAGAATTTAAAAACTCTTCAACCTCCAAAACACAGATTAAACCTGATAAAGATTCCAAAGTTAAAATTAATCATTCAGAATATGATTCCTTTGCAGCACATCCCATCATTTTAACCCTTCGACACCAGAACTAAATTCCTGGTGCAGTCTGCAAACTCCCCCCCCCCCCCCCTTTTAAAAAACAGGTTTAAAAAAAAAATAAAGGGGGGGG
>Ga0136643_10000995_pt1 | contig 33458 bp, 26 predicted proteins | sample TergutLab28metaG_FD_96883 | JGI IMG/M metagenome (GOLD analysis project Ga0136643, IMG submission 96883) | Labiotermes labralis P1 segment gut microbial communities from Petit-Saut dam, French Guiana - Lab288 P1 (version 3) (version 3) | ecosystem: Host-associated > Arthropoda: Insects >...
ATACCATGTTTAAAATATTCAGTACCTATATTTGTTGAATAAATATATAAAATGCAACTTTAGAGGTTAGCGGTGCGGTACGACCACTATAGTTGACATTAGGCGTCAAAAGGTTAATCAGTTGTATCTTTCTGAGTTGGTTGAACTGGGGATTCAAAAGGGTAGTATTTATTTGTCGCCAAAATACCCATAATTCCCAGCGGTTTACCACTTCAAGAGACCGCGGTAGCACAGTGGTTAAAGTGCTGTGCTACAAATAGGAAGGTCGCTCGTTCGATCCCAGCTGGTGTCAGTGGAATTTTTCATCAACATAAAATCCTTCCGATCGCGCTATGGCCCTGCCGTCGACTTAGCCTCTAACAGAAATGAGTACCAGGAGTATTTCCTGGGGGCAAAGGCGGCCGGTGCGTAAGGCTGACAACCTGCCACCATGCTGTGCCGTTGTCACAAAATCTGGGAACCTTAACTGCCTGGAACCCTCTGGGCCCCTCCGGGCCTGTAAGGGGACTGATTTACTTTTACCCTTTTACCACTTCAAATTAGGCAACTCCCGTTTCCATTCTCCTCCTTAGAGTTTGTGGTGTTGATCTTGAGACGAATCGTTTATACATAACGTTTTCCTGGGCTGTTGGAGCAGAATAATTTCTATGGTTTTGGATTTGTTCTTTAAGTAAAAAGGCCCGTTTCCTGGAATAGATCGTAGTAATATAAGAAGATAGTGGAGACACAAACGAACATTTGTGGCAAGAAAGAGAATTGTTGGGAGTTTTTAAAAAATTATGCATTCTAGCGGGAAGGTTACTTGATGGTCGCTTCAAGTTCGGTAATGGTGAATACCGTCTTCCGGTGCTTTCCAGTGTTCGTCGTCGTGTACGCTTCAGGGTTCGGGATCACAGCGGGGGCGCACAGGCTGTGGTCACATCGTGCCTACAGAGCAAAGTGGCCGTTGCGGTTTCTGCTAATCATACTGTTCACTGTCGCAGGTCAGGTAAGCTTATTGCTAATCATACTGTTCACTGTCTCAGGTCAGGTAATGTTACTGCTAATAATACTGTTCATTGTCGAAGGCCAGGTAAGGTTATTGCTCATCATACTGTTCACTGTCGCATGCCAGGTAAGGTTACTGCACATCATACTGTTTACTGTCGCAGGCCAGGTAAGGTTACTGCACATCATACTGTTCACTGTCGCAGGTCAGGTAAGGTTATTGCTCATCATACTGTTCACTGTCGCAGGTCAGGTAAGGTTATTGCTAATCATACTGTTCACTGTCGCAGGCCAGGTAATGTTAGTGCTCATCATACTGTTCACTGTCACAGGCTAGGTAAGGTTATTGCCAATCATATTGTTCACTGTCGCAGGCCAGTTAAGGTTATTGCTAATCATACTGTTCACTGTCGCAGGCCAGGTAAGGTTACTGCTCATCATACTGTTCACTGTCACAGGTCAGGTAAGGTTACTGCTCATCATAATGTTCATTGTCACAGGTCAGGTAAGGTTACTGCTCATCAGCCGACACGGAATAATATATTCATTTAATTCGCAGACGCCCGATATAAATTTTCTGGTATTCGTCTTCTTTCGATGCAGTTTCACACAGATCTTCAAACGATTCCTTAGATATTCTAAAATAATTGTCCAAAATAACCCTTCCTTTCGCCTGTTATGTAGTATTTGTTGCGCCCATATTTTTCATGTTTTCTTTTGCAATTCTCCTAGGGCCAACACAGCAGTATCCTCTTCTAGTGGTAGCGCAGCACCGAACGTGGTAAAGATTGTCTGTCTGAAGTCACGACGACTGGTTGCTCATAGTCGTCGGGCTCCCATTAACCAGTCGCCATCGACTCAAGTTTCCCGCGTGCAAGGGTGTTAACAGATACGTTGTATAAGTTGTCTGTTTTCGCGCGAAGGCAGTAAAACCCGCGGGGATGTGGTGGATTCTATAAGAGTGTCTGAAATCAGCGCGCTGAAGGGGAGTTGAGAAAGGAGGGATGTAGATACTGTTGACGAAAACGACTTTGAACTGTATGACCAGTAATGGCCTGAAATTCAATTGTGTAATTTGCTTGCGAGTTAATGTTATTTTCATTTGCATTATGTCTGGTTACAGCTCTGCATTAATTTGTCTTTAGGCTTCATGGAAAGTGAAAATTGAACAAATGACGATCGGTGGAACGCGACAGACGCGGTGGTGGATGGTCTGTATTGGAAGGATATGTCTGTATTCATTGCAAAATTACAAAGGAAATAGGAACTTCTTGCTCTCAAGGCCAAAGCTTTTGTCCTGTGTCGAGGACATACGTTGCAAAAGGTGTAGTTTCATAACTTTTGCTGTTCGCTAAGTAATGGTAGGGTGATGTAATGAAGGAGTATTAAGTGGGTGGGGCATGCAGAACTTTTGGGAGACGTACGAGACCAAGGCGCGCGCGAAGGAATACGGCGATGCTGGCAGCGCTGCGCGCGCTACCAAACTGAAGCAAAGCGGTGGGAGGTAGAAAGCGCAGGGGCAGCATACAGTTGGCAACACGCCTGGCCAGCAATATGGAACTTAGTGTCTGAACTCTGTTGGCAGCGCCACGTGTATCAGTGGGCGCTGGACCACAGGGTGCACCATAAGTATAGCGAGACTAACGCGGATCCTCATGATGCTCGCCGTGGGTTCCTTTTCTCGCACATCGGCTGGCTGGTGCTTACACCACACCCTGAAGTCGAGGAGAAGAGGAAAGCCATCGATATGAGCGATCTCGAGGCGGACCCTATCGTCATGTGGCAGAAGAGGTAACTTGGCCTGCAAAATTCATGCCCTCAGAAGACTAAATAATGGTGCTTTTCTACCCAGCGCTCCCCGATTTCCGAGAGAGCATTGCCTTTTTGGAAGGTTCCCAAGCGTCACAAGTTTGTCTTTCTGGCGTAGGCGTAGCATGGGGGGGGAGGGGGGGAGAAACTGGCTGAGTCCGAGGCTATACATAATAATTTATGATTGATTTTAAAAATTGTTATAAAAATCATACTGTAACTATAACTGTAACATAACAATTTGCAACTGCATTTGTATACAAGCACATGTTCCATGACTCACTCAATTTAAATCACAATGCCTAATCTTCATGGTTTTCTAATTTCATCTAAGACACCCTAAGTATTTTAATTCGAATGTACTAGTCGTCAGCCAATTTCATTGACCGATTTCGACTGAAAACTAAATCATGCAACATGTTTGTCATCATGTCTACAAAATCTGTTATTTAAATTCCGATTTGAGGGGGGGGGGGTGGAGCTGGCGGGCTGCAGCCCCCTCCCCTCCTTGGGTGCGCCGTTGTTCCAAACTAAGGAGAACAGTTGGGTAGTCAAACCTTTGTGAATTATTTCGAGTGTACATAGTCCAGGTGGTACACAAAAGAAAGCTAATACTAGGGCCAGTTTAATGTTTCTGGGCTCAAAGAAAAAATAAATCTGGGGGCCGTACATACGCGTAGTCCGGAACTGACAGTCCAGAACAGAAGAGTTGAAAGTCCAACTTCTTTACTGTCATAATATAAAGATGAAAAAAACATTCCCTGCAATGATCAACAAGATGATTTATTGAACAGGCTACTTGATTTGGGGTGAAAAAAGAATTTTGACACTACTATAGCATTTGTTTGAAAATACATTGTGAGGATTTTTTTAACCAGTAACATACTATGGGAATACAACTGCAAGACAACTACAGCAAAGCTAATCACACTGACATCAAATTTGCAGTAGCAACATTATTTGAAACACTAATATTCATTGCATACTTAATAGCATACAAGAGGGTACAAAGATGTTTCTATAATGCAGAGTGATGCGCATTACCTACAAAATTACCAGATTATTAATGCTTAATACAGGACAAGCTAGTAATATAGTTTTTTTTGAATGGTTGCCATCCCGAAGTGTAATATAGTTACTTAATTAGAATCCTTAATTAATCCTTAAAATAAAACTGTAAGAAATGTTTTTTTTTTTTCATATTTGTACCATGCATCCTGCTATTTTCAAAGTTTTGTATTACCAACTGATACACAAGAGAATTGTTTTTAAAGGGGTATTAAAATTTACATTAAAATTACAATAGCTCCAACATGTTTCGGTGTGATCACCACCATCAGGGAGCGTACTGTGAGAGCTTGCTAAAGTTACAATGTTAAAACATTTGCTTAAAATACATCATTGTGGTTAATCTGGCGGTGTGGCTGCATATGTTATCAGGTCTGTAATGAAAAACATCACATCAAGTACTGCAATAGTAAGGAATTTTGAAAATAAAATAACATATAATAAATAGTGTTGAAATTAATTGGACTCACCCTTGCTGATATATGTCTGCTGCACTGTTCAGAACCTGACTGAGCTAGTGAACGTGCAGTTGGCCTCATGATGTGTTTGCCAACTTGTACAGGGGATTTATGTCATTGACCTGCTGCTCTTCGATCAATATGTTACGTTGGTAAAAGCCTTGCATATATAGAGCTTCCCAACAATTCATTCTTTTTCCTTTAGAGCATGGTTTCAGTAATTCTAGTGTTTCCTCTGCAGTGCCATATTCATGTCTATTGTTTAGTATGTGTAATGCATACGCTGAAAACGGGTTATTGTTTCCTATGTATCGTGTGTCTTCTCTGTGTCTTGTTGCTATTGATCTACCCACCCAAGTGTCCTATATATGAATTGTTCCAAGTGTTACACTTGAGTTTATATATACCACTGGAATTTGTGCGTCTTGGTTATTTTGTCAGTGAGTTGTTGATGTATAGTGTTTGTGGCACATAAGGCGATATTCAAGTTTGAGTGCTTGAAGAGATTAGTTATTTTTCATATTTGTGGACTGTGATATGTGAATGTTACCCATTTTTTGGGTTGTTGTATTGTTGTGGTTGGGAGTTTTTGTTTTTTGGTTATCAGTTTTTTCTTCAGGTTTTGAATATGTAGAGGGAATCCATTGTTTTGGGCTATTGCAAGTATGATTTTCCATTCTTGTTGTTTAGCTTGTTTTGTGATAGGTAGTATTAGCAATCTTTTTACATAACAATTAAATGTTGAGTTCATATTCATTCATGGGGGTGGTTAAAAGAGAGTTTTATGATAATATCAGTGTGTGTGTAGGCTTCCTACAGATTCCTAAGTCAATGCTGTTGGTGTTTCTATGAATGGAAAGATCAAGGTAGTTTATGGTATTATTTTCTTCTTCTAACAGCTTGAATTCCAGATGTTTGTCTATGTTATTCATCTGGGTTAGAATTGTTTTTCCATCTGTTCTGTTCTGGTCAAAAATAATTAAAATACCATCTACGTATCTTTTGTAGTAAATTATTTCTTTGCTTCCTAGCCTATACATGTTTCTTCCAGCAATTGAAGGTAGATTTCTGCTATGGTGTGTGGGATGTTTGATCCCATGCCAATGTCTTTTTCTGGTTATTGTACTGAAAATAGTTTTGCTTTAGAATTACTTTAAGAAGTTATAAAGTTTGTTCTGTATTAATTTTTTGAGATTTTTTTAAATTTAAATAATCATAAAATGTCAAAATCCCAAGGTGACAGAAGTTCACCAGCATGCACCTTGCTGCCAGCTCCCTTGGTTACTATAATTATTGCTGATTCATTTCGCTTCTGTGAAGAACTTGCAAGATAAGTAAAAGATCTATGTACATTCAATCCATCCCACACAACACCAGAGTTTTGCATACTACCATTTTTGCAGTTGTCAAATTAAAAACAGTGTTTCATACATAATCTTTCTCACACAACACCAGAGTTTTGCATATTGCCATCTTTGCAGTTGTCAAATTAAAAACAGTATTTCATACATAATCTACCCTTCACAAGCCTGTAACTGATTGGTTAGTATCATCAATATGAATCCTGAAGAAAAATTTTGCAGAGTCACAATATTTACACTATAAAAAATAATCATTCTAATAAAATTGCGAATTTTTTCAAGATCTGTTACCATACAACATTTCACGTCTAAAAAGTAAGTGGTGCTAGCGTCACTCCCACATCACAAGTTTGCATACCAACCTTGATAGTAATGACTGGGGGACAATAAAAGTTAGCAGGGCTGGGATGTCCTCCAATGACATAACGTTAATACCACCTTGCATGATGTTAGATGAACTGGTTCAAATTTTAAGGAGACAAAGACATTCATACACACAAAACACAGACTTCATAAAACCACTTTGTTTCTTTCTAGGAAGAAAAGTAGGCTACGTGTGGTTTCAGGTTTCTGCCATACAGTAGATGAGAACAGCATTCTTCTGGGTTATTATGCAGCCACTACTCACTGCATAACCCAGAAGAATGCAGTTCTCAAGTAGGTTATGAATTCACAAATTCCAACAAAAAAATGCTTTATTTATAAATGTTCCTTAAAACAAATAACTCTTACTTGGTAGCAGTGTAGTACTGTTGTTAAACAGGACTTTTACAGTCTCTATCATTTATGCTTTAGAAGCATGTACCAGTATCCATATCTGTTCACTTTGCAGCATTAACAATGGCATGAATAATTCTGACAGTACCTGTCATTTAGGGCTGAAAACTACAGTAAATGGTAGCTCCACTCATTCTTAACCTCAACATTATTTAGAGATGAGTAAGGTCAGCCTCACAACCCATCCACTTTACCCTGGGGATTCCCACTGAACAGGGCAATTAGTGAGTGGGCCACAGAGAGGAGATTAAACTCTTTTACCTTCTGGGATTTCAACCCCAGGTCGCACAGTCCATAGCCCAGTCACTACTGACTGTGCTACCCTGCCTCCCAATAACCACAGTAAAAAAATATTATACCCTCTGTCATTCTTGCTGTCAGGCATATCAGATGGGTACAGATGTACACTGTGTGAAGGTGGGCAATTGTACTACCCCCAAATTAGGAATTAACTTTAATTTTGCTGTTTCAAATCTGCATATACTCCAGTCATGCTTAAAATATGATAACCAGATTTTAGAAAAGTAATAAAACATGGAGTATATATTATTTCTGATTTTATTACACATATACACATGCTTTGAGCACAGAATTTACACAATGTGGGATCCTTAGATGACAACAGAAACCTTTATATATACAAGCACTCCCCCCCCCCTGCAAGAAATTACATGAATACACTGTCACATACAGCAGTTTCATCACATAATTTTTAAGACAGTAACAGACAGCAATACTGAAAACCTGAGCTCACTGGCCAAAACAAGGCCATCCCTGAATTTATGCTTCTATGAAAAAATGCATAAGCCATCCTAATATAATGAAGTTAACAATATCACACCCCCCAAATTAGCAGTCATTTTAATTTTACTAAAGAAGTTGGTGGGGTATGCAGTGGAGCAATTGAATGAGGCACATACTGCGCCACAAGCTGAAAGGTCTCGGGTTCAACTCCTGATGAGTTATCGGGATTTTTCACTGACTTAATCCTTGTGGCTGCACCACGGCCCTGGAGTTGACTCAGCCTCTAACAGAAATGTGTACCAGCCATATCTCCTGGGGAATAAAGGTGGCCGGTGTGTAGGACTAACTACCTTGCAATCTTCATGTCTAAAAATTCTGGCAGCTCAATCTCCTGAAGCCCTAAGGGCCTTTCCCAGGCCCGTAATTGGATTCTTTATAGGAGGTGGCAAGTTTTTTATTTTTGACTGTTGTAATTGTTGTCACTTAACACAAATGCGATACACAAATCAATGAGATTATTAATTCCCCCAGTGAAAGTCAATCAGAACATGATATTCAATTAGTCTGAACTACTGATAACCAAGTTTCTTCCTTAGTGACAAAAATCCGAGCCCAGATAGTCCAATTTGGCCTCCCACATAACTTACTCATTCACCAGATCTTTTAAAAGACACAAGTGATCAGCTGTTATGTTACATTCTTGCCTTTTCAAATTCATAGATTGTTTGCTCAGCCTCTTGAGGTACTCACAATACAAGCAGCTCTGTCTGAATCAAAATAACAATAACTTTATAAAACATTCAAAGCAGAGAAGTATCTAGAACTACTAAGATTATTCCAAAGAATACACAGATTCCACAAATAGAATATGGAATTCAATTACTTTTTTGAAGTTTACTCTATTTCCTAACACATGCAGCATCAAAACAATTTACAACACAGGCACTATGTAACTACTCAACTCTTAAAGGCAGTCTTCACATCAGTTTCTAAGTTGAAGAATAAAAGACCAACTTGATGTCACTTGCTATTTTATTTCACTTCTTATGTGCTCAACATGTTTCGGACATTAATATATCCATCATCAGAAGCTTGCGACTGTGCTGTTCAATTACCACATCAGTCGTTTTGTTCTTGGTTTGTTGTGTGTTGGAGATTTGGTGCAGCTGGGTTTTAGTGTCCGTGTTGCAGGCTGAAGAACAACTTGTGCTTCAGCCTGCAACACAGACACTACTCAAACCCAGCTGCGCCAAATCTCCAACACACAACGAACCGAGAACAAAACAACCAATGTGGTAATTCAACAGCACAGTCACAAGCTCCTGATGATGGATATATTAATGTCCGAAACATATTGAGCACATAAGAAGTGAAATAAAATAGCAAGTGACATCAAGTTGGTCTTTTATTCTTCAACTATTACAATGAGGCATGATCCAATAAATATAAGTTTCAGTTTCTAAGTCATCACAGTTACAGCCCTATGCCAGTAACAAAAGATCAACATCATCAAGAAGATTTTACAAAATCTATTATTATGAAAAATGGACATCAAGGTCAAAGTAATAGCTGCAAATGACATACTTCTATAAGGTTTCTGAAATTTAACAACAAGAATGAAATATTTCAGAAGTTACTAAAACACAGTACAGACAGAGGTAACATAAAATTCCGGCAACTGGAACTGTTTTGAAACACCTACCCTGACACTGCTGATAAAATGTATTTATGATTTTCCAATTCATCTGTACTAAAAGAAAATAAACTGCAGCACATGATGTACAGCAAGTACTGATGCAAACCTATTACATGTCAGTGAAACCCTGTAATTATTGGTATAAAATGCATACTCTATAAGATGATCCTTCAGTTTAGACTAAATGCAAATGTCAGTCCATAAGACTCTATGTACCAAGTAATTCAATGTAATTTTTATCAATTTTTTTTCCCAATAAACCATATTAAAAAATTTCCATTTCTTGCAGGATGGCTTCATCACAGCACTGTTCGGTTGACAACTTTTTTTACAATACATATTACAAATTAAAGCACTAATATCAGACACAGGTATTTACTCCCACACTTTAACCAGTTCAAAGTTTTTTACATACCATCTGAATGTATGATGATCAATTAAGCTGGAATGTCGGTGAAATATACAGATCACAAAGATGCAGACATATCAAAAACTTGAAAGGGTGAGGTTACCTTACATGTTTCAATTATTATTGTCAGTAATTAATTCCCACGTACACATGCTTACTGAAGAAAAATTAAATCAACCAATAATAAAATGCAAAGGCCACACAGACACTACACCACAGCAAAACTTTTATAACACATTAAACAAGTAGAAAACTAAGCTCACAGCTTTGGTTTACTATTCAGGCTAACGGTATTGCAAACAAACAAAAAAAAAAAAAAATATATATATATATATACACACACACACACACATTTCTTTTGTAATACTGTGTTCAGTTTTGTAACAATGTTCTGGTAAAGAAGAGTTTCATTTCTACATATTATCATTAGTCATTTATCACTTTCCAAATTAAATGTCGACTGTACAATTTGTTACACTTCAGAAAGGTTCCTGTTTACAAAAACAGTCATATCACTATGCCTTGGTTGTCCATCCATTGCGCTGTACTGGTTGGTCTTAAAACTCATTTCTATTTTCCAATATTTCATATTCTTACAAAGGAAACAAAGTAGATTTCTGCCATCTTCTTTCACACATAAAAAATCTGAGACCTTATCAGAACAGGAGTTCAACCTAGATTTTCTCATACAGCTCTGCATTAATCTAAATTTATGAAAGCCAATGTTCAACACAGAATTATCAGCAACTACTGATTACAACAGAAAGAGTACAAAACAATGACATGACAACACAATTTCTTCTCACATTGGTCTGAGCATTCTCACGATTGCTCAAGAGCAAAAACTCTCACCTTCATCTCAACATGTTCAAACTACTGTTTTATAGAATGAAATTTCAAATCCTTTAAGACACATTCAACATGACATTACTACAGTTCAGACATACACCACAAATACATATGAAAAACTAATCTCGAATGACAGGCCAATAGACGTTTCATCTCCCAAACAATTTTAGTAACAAAGCACAGTTCTTAAAACATCCAGTTACAATACTGATTTGTCCTCATTAGTTCATGGCACTCTTAACTGCTATGGTTATACATGCCCCTACAATTCTTCACTTGTTCAAGATAATTACTTTTATTGGCAAACATTCAAAAATATGGTAGACATCCAAAGATAACCAAGATCAAACATCATATACCTAAAAAAGTCTACAAATTTAATGTTCGTATCAGACAATACATGCTTACATGCACACACACACACAGATACTGCCACTCTGCCACTTGAATCCTGCCATTACCCATGCTCAGCTATAGCTGTGCATCAATCTTGGCTGCTTTATTTGTATGCATGTCTGTTGTGAACATGACTTCCTTTTCCTCTCTTTCTGCATGTCAAACCCATGAACACATATCTAATGTTTATCCTAGGATTTGAAAGCTCCAAATTTGGCAGCCTTCCGAATAAAACCTTTCACTGTTTGTTCGTCAAGTGAAGTGAAGCCTTCAGTTTCTATTATTGCTGTCATGTGGTTCAAAGAGAACTTGAAACAAAATTCTTCCAGTTCCTGGAAACAAAGGTTGAAATTCATTAAAAACTTTTACAAAGATGAATCAGTTTTACATCTCGCTACTTCTATTCTGGAAGTAAACATTACTACAAAATTTCTGTGACATATTCCAAATCATCCTGTCACCCGAGCAATTACATGTATTATTTCATTCTGGAGAGCAAGGGATGTGGGAATGTTATTCTGATGCACTTTTCCCTTCAAGTTTCCAAAGAGATGAAATTGTAGTAACAAAAAATCATTCAGTCTAGAAATACAGAATCATTTATTGCCCAATCTTGTCTCATGTGCCTCACATATAGAAGCATCATGTGTTCTACAATTATCTTGCTGTATCTTTATTGCCTTTCTGCATTTATCAAATCAATGAAGATGAAATTTAACGTATTAGTCACATGCCAATCCAAACTCACGGTTCACTGAATAAATACCAATCAGTGAGTCTCCATGCACTTACAGCACACCATAACCTACACTGTGTAATGGCACTTGGTTAATGGCACGAGTACTTTCCTTGTTTCATATTCATACATTCTGCATACTGACATGAGCACAAATGTAAATTAATTATTTCCAACTTCTGTTTCACAGAAGTACAGTTCAGTCAGTCTTGTGGTTGTGTATGCAGAACCCAGCAATACACATCAGTATTTTGTAGCAAGGAACAAGCTGCATGGGCTCATCTCTAAATGTGCCTGGGTTTTAAATTTGTTCTGCTGGTCAGACATTTCTCTGTTCAGACATTTCTCTTGGCAGTCCCTCTTGCCAAAATTTAACCAAAAACTCTTACCTTTTGAAGCACTTCAATATACATGACCTTGCTGGAACTCACTCTTGTTGGTACTGAAAAGACTCTTAGAATGCTTATTCCATTCTTTTGTTTCTCATGAAAGATTAAAAAAAAAACACTGTTGACTAATACATATCATTGCAAAATACCTTACACTAAAGTGACATGAGCAGTCAGAACCTTCAATCACTGCTGTACTGATTGTAATATCATTGTTGCTCCACAAGACTCATCATTTCTGCAAGTTGTACAGTAATCGTAGTCAAAACATACACAGTACTCATGGCACACTGATATTTCATTCTCACCTGAACACTCTGTAAGGCACAATGCGCTACATTTATCCAATATACCTAACCATTTATTCTCAAAATCATCATATTTGATTTACCTATGATCCATTTTAATAACATTTTCTCATTTATTCCTCTGTATCCCAAACAATATCTTTCCATACACCACATCCATCCTCTACAAGCAATAGTCCTTCATTTATCCACCTGATCCCTCCATGGATAGCAGTTACAGGGCTTATGATAATTTGAACAAGGTGGTCAGATTGCAGCAAATAGTACAAAACAATTCTAAAATGGAAAGGAACTGTCATTACTCAGTACCCATATATGTTATCTTCAGAATGAATGCACATCTTCAATAAAACTATTTCCACAGCCAGAACAAGATGCAGAACTATTGTAAATGCAATCCAGAGCATAAAAAGAATTAACATTATTTGTGATTTCTTCATAAGGGTGACAAGTTTTAATTCCCCTTTTACCACTTTAAAATACATACCCTTAATTTCATTTCACTTTGTTTTATTTAACAATGCTGTCAACTTTTAACATTATATTATCATTGGTGACATGAAACATGAGTATGAAGCACTGGTGGAATGATATTGACAAGGAATAACCAAAGTACTTGGAGGAAATCCTGTCCCAGTGTCACTTTGTCTACTACAAATTCCCATACAGAATAGCCTGGGATTGAGCCCGTGCCTCAGCTGTGAGAGGTTGGCATGTAACACTTGAGTCACAGCATGAGCCATTTTATTTCTGCAAAATCTGTTCATCAAATAATAATTTAACAGGGTCAACAGATCAAAGAAAATTGAGATGGGATATCCATGAAGGAAGGAAGGAAGAGAATTTTATCTGAGGTGTAAAGTTTACCTAATAGTAATAACATTATATAACTTCATATATAATTTAAGAATGCTGCAGTAAGACATCATTTGCATACTTCTGACACAAGCATCCCCAGTATGAACACAGATGTACACACACAGACACTCACTTTAGCTTCATATGCAATGGCAGTAGAGTACAGCACTACAGCATTTTCTACTGTTATCCCTTGTTTTATTATCTGCTCACATCTCCTTTTCAACTGTGTCTCACAGTAAGCATTGGCAAGATCAAGCAATTCTGCAAAAGAAGATCAGTAGAAATAAATTTATAATTTGGCTCACATAAATGCAAATGGGAAAAATGAACTGTTTCAAATGAAACCAAAAAGGTAGAAAGCAACATCTAGTATGCCCATGCAGTATTTTTAGTAACTGTACCAATAAACCTTTCCTCATACTCCCACAACCCAACATTTTCTTCAAGAAAACATGACCTGAAGTCTCTTGAAGATCTATTTGTATGGTAACAAACAGAAAAAAACTGAATTGACTGTGTTAAACTTAAATGACTTTTACAAGAATGTACCATAACTACAAAATCAAGGCATTCAAATGTCATTCGGAAATATACCACAACACGGTGAAACAAAAGAACAAGGTCACATATCTGCAGAATATTATTCCTCCCAAAAAGGTTTGCAGTTCCACTCCTTAGGCTTTCACAGCTGGCATTCAGCATACAAGAATAGCTTTTATCCACTATTTTCACCACAGCAAAACAGTTCCCCCTGCTGAATAGCATCACAGTCTACCCCTACCCACCCAACAAGACCATCCCCTCCCACTAACCATTAATCTGAAAAGACAATCCAACCTGCAGCACTTAATGGAACAATATTCTGGAAGTAGGTAATGTACAAATTTCCATAACTGAAGTGCCACTTGAAACCTCAATCTGGTAAAATAACACTAATTCACAAATTCCACAGCACAGAGTCCTTGAGAACCTAATAGGAACATAGGTGGTCAAGAAAGTCTCTAACTTTTATGGAAACCAAAACTTCATTAACTGTTTACTAAAAATTAACCTGAGCCAATCTAAACTCTCACACTCCAGTTCATCCATTTTAATATTATCCTCCTACCTATGCCTAACCATGGGGGTATAGTCTCTTCCACCTGAGAGTTTATCATACACTAACTCTTCAATTAATAGACTTCTACTTCATCAGATTTTATTGTACATAAAAATTATGGAGTTCCTGGAAACTCACCAAGAGCACGCTCTGGTGGAAGATTAACTTCGTCTGTATACAAATAATGTAGAAAAGCACGATATACCTGGTATGAGAATTGATCCATTTCAAGAACACTGCAAGAAATACATTAAATTAGACTCCAGAAAAAAAAATAGTAACAACAGACAAGGAAATAAATGTAACAAAACTGTCAGAATGTTATGACTTTTTTATTAAACTGAGCTCATAACAAAGAAACTATCACATAATAAACTCTTACTGTATGTTTATACATGACTGTGATCAAGTAATTATTTCCTAACGTTATTTCAGAATTAACATAGTAGTGAAGCAATTCAGAATGTGCTATAATTCTAATTGAATTTACCTCCTGCTATCCTCCTCCCAGTGATCTTGGAACATGGATCGGAAATGCTGACATCTTATTTTTAGAACAGCTTTATGTACATGTATTGGTGTCCCACTAACTGTAATTGTCAAATCACTGCTGCTCTGTAATCAAATATTTGTACATACATTGCTGTATCCATGCACACACACACACACACACACACACACACACACACACTCACACACACACACACACACATTCAAAGGATCCTGTACTGTGTCAGAAAGAAAACAGGAAGTGGAACAAGTCATAAATACATAAAATACACAGAATTTTTACAATGACTAGCTACAAACATTTTATAGAACAATATTAAGGTTAATCTCTGCACACAAAAAATTCATCTAAAGAGTAAAAGAAGTGCATATTTAAGTGTTTTCTTAATGCTGATTTGAATTTTGCCTCTTCATTGCTTAGGATTAAGTGGTAAACTGTTGAAAATTCCGATGCCAGCACAGAATGTACTTTTTTGAAAATGAAGATATTGGCATTTGGTCTATGAAAATGGTGCTTATTTCTTGTTAGAATATTATGTATAGATAAATCTGTTTGAAAATCTTCATGATTATTGACAATGATGTTCGTTAATGAAAGTATAAACTGGCGTGAAACAGTTAAAATCTCTAATTTTTAAAACAGACTCATACACGAAGCTCTGCACTGTGCACCAGCCATAGTTCTGATAATTTTCTTTTGTATACTGAATACCTTCCTGATGTTGGAAGAGTTACCCCCAAAAAATATTCTATATTGCATAAGAGAATGAAAGTATGCAAAATAAATTGAGAGTGGTAATGTTACTAATGTGAACCATCAACCCAACTGCACAACATGCTCACTTAACTTAGGAATCATTTGTTCCATACGGTTCTTCCCATTTAGGTACTTACTTACTTACTTATCTACACCATTGAGCAGAGTTCTTCTTGAAAAGCTAAACAGTTCGCAGCTAGTACAGAAATTCCCTGAATTTTATGGAAACTGAAGGTTCATTAAAGCATTCACAACTGCCCGCCACCTGTCCCTATCCTGAGCCAGCTCGATCCAGTCCATACCCCCACATCCCACTTCCTGAAGATCCATCTTAATATAATCCTCCCATCTACACCTGGATCTCCCCAGTGATCTCTTTCCCCCAGGTTTCCCCACCAAAACCCTGTACACGATTTAGGTACTTACGAATTTATAACCAAAAAATTCTGTATTTACCATCTCTTCTATTATTTTGTTTTACTAATAATACCTAATGCAGAATGTGGTGAATTATTCGATATAAATTTAAGTTTGTCTTATCTAGATTTAGGACTAATTTATTACCAGCAAACCATTTAATCACATGAAGGGAGAACTAAGTTTGATGCTGAACAGATATCACCAAAATGTCTGTTTGAAATTTTGACACTGGTGTCATCAGCAAATAGCATGTGTTCTGAAACAGAATTAATTTTCTAGAGGAAGGTCATTTATACATATTATGAGCAATAAAGACCCTGGAACTGACCTTAGGGAACTCCATGTTGCAATGTAACAAGACATTAAAAAATTTTGAGCTGCATTAAATGACTTTATTTGAACTTTCGGTCCTCTGTGAGTTACATATGAACTAAACCAACATGCAGTTACTCCTCACATGCTACAGAAATGTAAATCAGCTAACAAAATTTCATGATTTCTGCCGTCAAAAGCCTTCACCAAATCACAGATAATTCTTCCAACATGTATTTTTTGGTTAATAAATTTCAATACAGTATCTGTTACTCTGAAGGCAGCATTTTCAGTAGATATCTCTTCATCAAAACCATGCTCTTCTGTGACCATTTTGTTACTATGAAGATGATGATGACTTAATCCACTGTGCATAGCTGTCTCAAGTACCTTAGAAAAACACAGTTAATAATGAAACAGGCCTCTAATTTGTCACACCAGTTTTGTCTCCTTTCTTGAAAAGTGGCTTGACTACCACATTTTAAAGATGGTCAGGAAAAATACCTTATCACTAATGCCATTCTGAAAATGGTTCTAGACACAAACAACCCTAAAGGGTGAAATTTTGAACTGCTGCACAAACACAAACTTCATTTTACTTACTGAATCATCAAAGGCAAGTTTCAAGCTGTCTGTAACTTTTTCACCAGCAACTGCATCTACTTCCATAGGTTTCCACATTACACTTGGTGTTGCAAAACATGCAAACACATCATGTAAAGATGTAAATGGCGTTTCTGTTGGGCTTATAACATTCTGACCTGTAATGTACCATACAAATGTACATATTTCAGATAAACAGAAAGATGTTAGCTGTGGATGTAAGAACCATGCAATTTTTCATGTTTACAATATAAAAAATTATTAACATTTGCATGGGCTTCTGCCCATTTTTAATTTGACGCAACACATCAGTCCCTTGCGTTCACATATTAATATATTCATATATAATGTATCAACAGCATGTGTTAAAATCCACCACTAGCATAGATCTGAGTAATAAACACTCGAGCTCACTAACTCACGTTCTTTACTTTAGATGTGCAAACTGTCAAACCTGAATTGTGAATGCTACAAAAGTTTTTAAATAGCAAATGAAAATAATGCTTTTAGCATTCTTCAAATTTAAACAGCTCTTCATATCCTCATGACAGTAATTCTGATTGGTTGCTGTCAATCCACAATATTTAAATTTTACCACATTTTTAAGTAAATATTAGCAATCTTCTGTCTTGCATTCTGGTGTTGAAACTTGCTTTGTTCAAAAACAGACACAAAGCAGGGCGTAAGGCAATTTGTTCCGAGATCCCCAAACTTACTAATTCTATTGTACAAAAGGAAAAATTACCTCAACAATGGAATGAGTCAATTACTGTACCTATTTAAAGAGGAGTAATGAAACAGACTGTAGTAATTATTCACATACGAGGCTTATTCAGAAAGTAAGTACCGTTTCGCTGTAAAAAAAAAATCTAGTAAGGTTTCATACAAAATTTTATTGTTATCAGATTCTACATTCTTCAAACTATTTTTCCACATATTCGCCGCCATTTTTGAGGCACTTATCGTAGCGGGGCACAAGTTTTTGTATACCCTCATCATAGAATACGGCCGCTGATAACACAAATGACTACTGACAATGTCATGGCGTAGAGTACTTGAAATCTGAGGAAAGTGCAGGGACAGATCAGAAACTGTGAAACGTTTGTTGTCACGCACTCTTTCTTTGACCTTACGCACCAAATCAAACATTCACCAAAGATGGATGCCCACTTAGCGCCTCATTGTGCACGTTTCTCTCGTCCTTCATTGAACATCTTAACCCATTTCCTAACCATGCCATCACTCATCACATTGTCACCATCCACTTGACAGATCTGGTGATGAATCTCACTTGGTAGCACATTCCTAGTGTTCAAAAAACGAATTAGACCTATTTCACAGTCGGTTGTACCTTCAATTGTCTTAAACATGTTTAACACACAGGAACAAACATAACCATAACACGAATTTCACGAAATGGCGTCTGTGGCTTCTCAATTGATAGAGGAATTCACTGCACATGCGCAAAGTGACAGTCTTGAGTATGCACAAGAGATATGCGCAGACAGTACTTACTTTCCGAATAACCTACGTACATCAATTTTCGTCAAATATACAAAAGGTTATCCACCATCCTTCTGTCAAAGTTAACTCCATATGCAGATGAAATTAGTGTGGAGCATCAGTGTGGACTTTGACATAACAGATCAACACTCATCATATATTCTGCATTTGTCAAAGACCTAAGAAAAAATAGGAATAAAATGAGGCAGTGCTTCAGATATTTACAGACTTCAAGAAAGCCTATGATTCAGTTAGAAGGGAAGTCTTGTATATTGTTCTCACTGAGTTCGGCACCCCCAATGAAACTAGTAAGACTAATAAAAATGTTTTAAATGAAATCTATAGTACAGTCCAGATGGCAATCATGTGTCTGACATGTTTTCTACTAAGAATGGTTTGAAGAAAGAGGATGCTTACCACCACTGCTTTCAACTTTGTTTAGAATACACAATTACAATGGTTCAGGCAAACCAGGGGCTTCAAATTAAATGGTACATATCAGCTTCTAGATTTCAATGATGACAATATGCTGGGTAAAAACACACATACTATACAGAAAAACACAGATATTTTATTTAGTCACTATTAAACAGATTGGTCCAGCAGTAAATACTGAGAAACTAAGTATATGGTCATTCTCATGACCAGAATGCATACCAAAATTACAACACAGAGGCAGGTAATGAAACCTTTGAAGGGATGTAACATTTCACATATTTGGGAACAACCCTAACAAACAAAAATTCCACACACGAAGAAATCAAGGGCAGATTGAAGTCAGGGAATGCTAGCTATCATTCGGTACGGAATCTTTTGTCTTCCAGTTTGTTATCCACAAAGATAAAGCTTAAGAGACACATAACTAAAATTTTTCCTGTTGTTCTGTATGGGTGTGAAACTTTGTTGATGGAGGAAGGTAGGCTTGAGAGTGTTAGAAAATAGGGTGCTGAGGAAGATATTTGGGCCTAAGATGGACAAGGTGACAGGGGAGTGGACAAGACTATATAATAAGGAGCATTATGCTCGGTACATCTCCCCAAATACTACTGGCAGGACATTTAGCAAACACAGGAGACAGGGGAGGTGTATACAGGGCTTCGGTGGGATAACCTGTGGAAAAGAGACCACTTGGGTAACCTAGGCATAGATGGGAGAATATTAAAATGTATCTTCAAGACATGGGATGTGGCGGCATGGGCTGACCTGGTTCCAAATAGGGAAAGGTGGCGGGCCCTTGTGAATGCGGTAACGAAACTTCAGGTTCCGCGAAATGTGGGATATGTTAGCTTCTCAAGAAGGACTCTGCTCCACCGAGTTTTTTAATAATCTTGCAGTACCCATATCAGACACATAGATTCCCCACTCGACCATGCTCAACATGATTCTATCAATCAATGGCACATCTATTCTATGTCAACATTAATGTCGACATTAGTGAAATTATCTTACCTCTGCACTGCCCCCACATGTACACTTTAGAATTCTGTGTCATGGCTGCTGATATGTGATTATAATGAGTTGCTGCTACATCTATAATCCTGAAACAAGGAAGTAAGTTTGCACCAAAAAATATTTTCTCTCTAGTGCAATTCACATGTTTATTCCATAGTGCACAATAATTGTTTAGGGGTGAAAAGGCAATGGTATTGTTAAAAAATAGAACACCAAATTCTTTCTATTGTGAAATTTGAATGCAGCTTATGTGAACAACAACAGTGAATGATGTTAATCAAACATCAAAATAATTCTGGTTATAAACTGTTCATACACTTTAATATGTATCTGACTCAGTTCATTTGAAAGTTCTGAAATATAAACACAAGCAAACTTACAAATTCCATGTGAATTTTATGGTTTTTTTCTGTTTTGTGGATTAAGTATCAATTCTTCTGGGATGTGACACTGTCACTGAATATTTGGTACCTAATGTTCTGCGACAGCACAGTGGTCACATTGTCACAGGTCATCTGACCTCATAACCCTTGAAGATAAGACCACCTCGGTGCCTCCAAAAGAAATACCCAATGACTCAGCATCACATCCCCATACAACTGATACCTTAGCACCTACATTACTGCGTGAGTTTGAGTTTCACCATGTGACTGTTTTACAACAGTATTTCTGGTTGTATGAGGAATAACCAGAACAAACCAAACAAAATTTGTCTTACTGGTGTTTTCTTGTGCTTACAGCCTGCGACTATGTACCTGACACATGGTTAGTTCGGTAGGGCTCTACCAAACATTGCACTTTTAAGCATTTTAATTAATGACACTGTCAATTGCTATGAATGTATAGTGATGATGGCAGATGAATGAAACATGAAATACTGGTGCAATGATACTGACAGGACAAAACTAAAAACAAACTGAAGAACAACCTGTCCCACTGCCACTTCATCCAGCACAAAGGCCATAAGGACTGTGATCAAATTTGGGCCTCCATAGTGAGAGGCCAGGAACTGCCTCCACCATCACATGGCCCCATACATAGCATGTATGTGGCTAGCACCCGTTTCACTTCCACAACCCAGTTTCAAATCTCAACATAGAACAGCCGTCCTCACCAAGGGTTTCCTAAACCCCTCCAAGCAAAATCCAATATATATTACTTACAACACTGGCCATAATCCCTTCAAATTCATTATTCCCTTGAATTCTTACAATAAACTACGGCTGTATGACATACATCAACTTGAATAGGGGTTTCCACTGCATTATCCAAAAAATTAACATGACTACTGTAAAACAAAAAATATTCAACTACAAAGACTAGAATTCATAAAGTATACTATAATTAACAAAGCTATTTGCAAAATAAAATTAAGCATTAATGAATATCCAATTTGTCACAAGTCATGATACTTGGGTGACCAGAAAGTTCTCTGCCACTAAAGAATCAAAGTATTCGTAATCGTAATTCATAATAAAAGCTTGCAAATTGACCCTATAACATGTACCTGTCTCCCTGTTGATGTCATCCCTTCAGGATTGCCCAATCAATTTTTCATTTGCTATACATACGCTACATTCTCCATGAATCTCGGCCTCCTTCCAAACACTGTTAAAAACATTATGCATAGCACAAATTAGGAAGCATCTCATTATCTAATTTCCTCGAGCCGTAAGTTACTTCACTTTTCACAGATCGAAGCATTTCCCCTCAGCACTTAAACACACCTATAAGCTACTTCACAATCCAGTGCTGTGCAACAGGACAAGATTTTCCACACACAGCACTTTACTATTTAAAACAAAACAAATTCCTGGCCTTCAAAAGAGAAGAGCTTCACAACAAAAATATTAAGGACAACAAACCTGCCTATTTCCGATGCTACATGTACAGGCGAAGTGACAGTTGACCTGTTTCCATTTCCAAGCTGTCCATAACTATTTGCTCCCCACACATATAGTGCACCAACATCAGAAAGGGCCATTGTATGGGCATAGCCACAAACAACTTTTGTTATAACAATACCCTGGAAGTTAGGCACTCGGCAAGGATTCATCTGGTTCACATTGTTTCCCAGACCAAGCTGTCCATTCCCATTGTAACCCCAACCATACACCTGCACATCACATCAATAAAAAAAAAGTTACATAATTGTTGGAACAATGCTTTTGTATATAACAATGGCTGCAGACTGCATACATGCCATGTCTGCTGGAAATTCATCCACTTTTATAAGCAACTTTTATATCCAACAGTAGACTGTATGTTTCATATTGACATCAAATCCAATTTAGCATCTGGTGCTCATTTCCTAAAAAATAACTGGTAATAATAGAAAATAACATACACTGTTCATTTAATTAGCACATTCTGTACACACAGCATATTGTTCTAATTAAAATTGTATGTTTTGCTTATCTCCAATTATAAATGGTAAAATGATGTACTTCTCCATTTTCTAGCACAGCCATGGATGAGGTCTGGCCACAGGCTATAGATATGGATCTCTTTATTCCAATATGAGAATTCACTTTCCTTGGAACAGCCTGATTGGTGCTCACTCCTGAACCCACTTGTCCACAATTATTCTGACCCCAACCATAAACCTGTCAACAAGATGGAAAAGTCACATACACTGTAATAAAATATTACACCCTTATACACAGTATAACTTTCATAATATCACTTATGTAAGATCAGATTTGTGACCTGGAATGGTCATTACAGAGATTCAGTGATTTGTGAAAAATACAAACATAAGATTTCACTTTATCAACATTTTAACACTCTCAACTTAAAAAAACGAAATTCTGAGCACAAATATGAGGCATTCTCATTATGTGGTCCTCTGCATTACAACACCAAGTAGACTGGTAGAAATAACAATTTTAAGTTCTGAGCATAACACACCATATTTATCCAAACAACCACTCCTCTTTTATAAAACTTCCACTCTAAATACTGGATGTGTGTCATATAAGAGGAATTCATCTTGAGCTGTACATTGACTACACAAGACACAGCAGCATCTCACCTCTCCATCCCTTGTCAAAGCCAGTGAATGGTGACTACCACATGCCACTTCTATCACTTCTTTACCAGACAAATTTGCACCAATAACTGTTGGAAACAAGCACTGACTTGATGAACCATTTCCAAGTTCAGAATACCCATTGTGACCCCAAGAATACACTTCTCCCATTTCTGTGAAGGCTATTACATGTGGACCACTACCATAAGCAAAACCTGAAATATGGATAAAGTGTTAGAATTGCTGTATGTGAATGAGTATAATTCAGTACATACCAGTTGCAAGCTAAAATTTAAAATAAAATTTCTATACCATATATCATATCATTTATTATATTCCATAAATCCATTTAAATTTAAATTCAACTGACCAGTACAAGATCTGCTGATTATGTCTACTCTCGAAAAAAAAAAGTTTCAAGACTGAAAGGTGTTAACTACACTTAAAGACCATCATTAACTAACATAATCTGTAAGCAAAGTATTTTCTTACAAAAAACATGTGTTGGTGACTTTCTGCAAAATTCCATATATCAGAATAACTTCTGTCTTACTTTTAAACATCACTTGTGATATCACATATTTAAGTACATAATTTTGTAATGTTACCAATATCACCAGTATTAACAGTTGTATTTTTTAAGGTGAGTTATCCCTAGCATCTACTGCTGATGGATCATTTGTTGGTCCTATTGTGAACCAGCCCCCTGTACAATTGGAACCAACTCGTTTTCCCAGTGACAAAGCAGCTGGGGCACAGTGTTGACCACAACACCCCCAACTAGTGCCAAGGTTAATGAAAGAGTAAAGCTGTATCTCTACTGGACTGTTCTAAGGTGAACTTTTAAACTGTAATTCAGGACAGCTCCTTGATTAAAGTAACTGGATGAAGGCACAAAAAACTGGGAATCATTTCACAGCAGAAACTGATCTCTCTGCACCACATTCAAAGTAGCCCTGGATGCTATCCAGCCTCGTGTCCAATAGGTCTATGTGACCTTTGCTTCATTGTAAAGCAGCTGAAGTGTAACAATAACCACTCAAAAATAACTGTGCAAGAAAACAATTTAATCTGTTTCATAGAAAACCATGAAGATATAATCATTTATCTTACACACTTAATGATAAGATAAATATAAACACAAGTTCAACTGTCCCGCTACAAAATGTCGGCAGAAAATGGGTATCAAGTTTAATAGGATACATAAACCTGCAAGGACACATTTTAAAAAAATATATACTCCAGTTTGGAGCAAACTTCCCACTTTTATTTTAAATGATTTTGTTTCCTTGGCACCGTGTTTATATTCAGTTACATATAAGGATACAAATACACTAAAGCAGTGGAGAGTCACTTCAAAATGAGATGATAACTGAGTCTGACAAACCCTCATAAAAGCCTCATAACAGTGATTTCAATACCTGTAATTCAAACCAAACTGCACGTATTAATTTTACAGTGTCATAGAATTAACTTCTTTTGTTTACAAACCACACTCATCATCACCACCATCACAAAAGCCCACTATATAAATGAAGTCACTACATCTCACATGATTACAGCTCCTTACAGATCTATTTTATTCTTATTCTTCTATTATAGTTTGATCTCCAAAAAAGGTGTATTACCACAATCTTACACCAAGCCTACTAAATGTCTTATTTTCTTTCTCCCAGATGTCAAAATATAGAAATATACCATATGAAAACTGTGTAAACTTACAATTCTATTCACATTTCACTGTATTCGGTTTTAGGCACAATAACAAATCCCGAAGCATACACAACCATAAAGCCAATGTTACATATCATACCTTTCACACCTTTACCACACAAAGCCTCCACTTTCTTTGGCATCAGTGTGCTTTGTAAATCACCAAGTCCTAAACAGCCAGCAGCATTTGAACCAATAGCAAATACTTCATCACTCTTAGTCACCACAATTGCTTCATTACCTAAATTACCTGAAAACAAAAAACTGGAAACAGTAATCAGGAACAAAATGTTGGATATCCATCATCTTTGACCAAAAAACCCACAACCTTTTGGACACTGTGTATGCCTCCATCTTCAGATGAAACGGGGATGAAGAAGAACTTATGAAGTTGTACTAATTAGTAAGAGCCAGTCTCAATTCCAGGACTCAGACTATTATCATACACCACCATCCAAACCCTTAAAAGCTGAATTTGGAACTGTTTTGTATCTGGTTTAAAAAACAAATAATTCATAAAAGCAAGAATGAAACATAACCAAGAAACTACACCATTTAAAAATTACATTTACTACAATCTCCATGCAACACTGGTAAGCACATTAGGATTTGTTAAATACCAGTCGAGAGGGTGACATAACTTCTGCAAAGTTTTCAGGCCATTGTTTATTCAAAATGAGCCACAATAACATGATCCCAACAAGAATAACCCACATAACATAGCCAGTGGAAACACTAGCAAGAATAAGCAAGTGTCAGTTCCGGAGTAATGTGCATAATTGTAAAACTGTTCCTTATTTCACTGCCTATCCCACCATCTTAAAAGGATCCTTTGGGTATGTTAAAGAGCAGTAGGATGGAATACATACCATAAACACAAGCCATCTTTATTTTGCAAGCAAACTCTGGTTCCAGCAGGCTAAATATTGGCCACTTCATCAAATCCATTTTGTTTATGTAAGGTAAGTTTAAATTATCAGCTGAAATGAAACAGTAACAGTCACTACACTGCTGCAATGAGTTTCTGTTTTGGATAAGACAATATACCACTTGCAGTACTGGTAACCAAAAACATTGGATAAAACTGCATTATGAAAAGTAGAATAAGCAGCAGAAACTTAAGAGGTGTTGCACGAAAACAATCCAAATGAATATTTTAAACTTATATGATAACCAAAAAATGCACATTATCAATACATTCAATCACATATTATTCTTCACCAACATGTTACGATCACTCCTGTGACCATCAACCAGGTGTCCCACCGACCAAACCTTGTTGGTGAATAATAATAATAATATGTGATTGAACACAAATATAAATTGGCATTTGTTGTTTATCATTTAAGTATAAAATATTCTTCAATGCATGGATATTGAAAACAAAACACCGAACTGAACTCTACTCCTTCACCGATACACTATAGCAGTTAATTACAGAAAATGCCTTCACATGTCTCATGATAATATTGTATCATCCTTTATTAACTGTGCAAGAAAACCCATACACACTCCATGAAGTTCCATCCCAGAAAGCCTTTAATTCAAAAGTCACAGACATCCACACACTCCAGTGAGACTGCACTCGAGGATACAGAATCAAACATAGTAAAACATTAATCAATGCAGGAGGTATGTGTAACTGAAACCCATTCATGCATTGCAGTGGCAGTATAGATGGCACAGCTGCCAGTATGACTCAGTCAACACACTGACAGACACTTGTGTAGAACAGTACAGTAGACAACATTACAGTGCAGCTTAAAGAAAGAAAGCCCATCCAAACAAAACCAGAGGGACATCAAGGGACACCCACTTCAGGACTTCAAATCAACAAAACATTACTGTCAAACACTTCAAAAAGCTACTCATCAAGAAGCAGGCTGGGATAGCATAGTCAGCATAGCAACTTGCTATGGGCTAACAGGCTGGGGATCAAATCCCGGTGGGGGCAAGATATTTTGTACCCATCCAGATCTGCCCTGGGACCCAACCAGCCTCCTATTCAATGGGTACCTGGTCTTTCCCGCTAGTAAAGTGGCCAGGGCGTGACATTGACCACTCAATCCCATCTATTTCTGAGGTTCAAGAAAGAGTAGATATATACCTCTATTCCCTCTCTGTGTCTTCATGGCCCATTCTAGGGTAAACTTTACTTCTTCCATACCAAGACGAAAAACAAAACATCAGGGTAAACTCATTAATAGCAATCCAGCTGCATCACAATGCACATCCCAATGTGGCCCATAGAGTTCAGGTCCAAATGAATATCACAGAATGGGTGGCGCTCAAACATCCTGCATACAGCCAAGACATATCAACACGTGATTTTCATGTCCTTGGAAAATTAATGAAAGTCCTAAAAGGCATTCACATTGGATCACAATGTGTAGGTGGCCGTGGTAGTGGTTTAGGCAGCAGCTCAAGGCATTCTTTGCAGATGGGATACACTAATCTGCGCATCAATGGGACGCCTGTCTAAATACATGTGGCGATTTTTTCTAACTGTTGCAATACCTTAACCTGTGAGCATCATCAAATGGGTTTCAGTTGTACCCATCTAGCATATCCATCACTTCTTCAATCATTAATAAATACATACAATTCTTCCTTCATTTTGCCAGTGGCTGATATATAGGACGTCAGCTGACATAAACTGACATGTTATAATACTGGATGTAACAATTCATTATCAGTACGAATTCTGAGAACTGAAGTCAATTCCTTAGTGTTATAAAATATTATTCTTATTCATTCAAAGATGCTAAGAAAACTGCAACCTCCATTACAAAAAGGTAATGGGAAAACAAAATATATCCCATCTGCTTTGAGAATGTCTTAATGAGGGAAATGATATTGGTTCCATCTGTACAGTCACTCTCCAAATAATTTTAGGAATTCGGTACAAACTGAGCCACTACTTCCTTTTGTCTATCCCTAATGGAAACAGTCAATCAGTAGCCCGGTAAACTTCCAGTAACATCTGCTTTAATCAACGTGTCATTAACTTAAATTATCTATGTTTTCTTTAAGTGTTTGTTAGAGACATCGTTTCCTGATCATGTGGTCATCAGCTTTGTAGTCTGCTTATTTGGGAGTGAAGAAAAATCCATACCCTGAATACTTTCCTCCTCCTTTTGGAAGACAACTCCAGAGGTAGAAATTAATGCACGGTTTGTTTATACTCTGCTTGATGTTAATTCTGAAGTTCCCACCTCATTCTTAGACAGCTAACTGCACCATTACTTGTAACAGTTATCCATTTTCTTGTCTAATGAACAGATGTATCAAATACGCTGTCATTTCAACAGTCAAAACCCAACAATGTACATCTGTAGCTAAGATTTCCACGAACGACCCATCACTGATCTGTTCGTACCTAAGTACATTACAGTCCTTGCAGAATACATATTATGAAATCACAACTTCATTGATAATGCATGACAAGAACATCTCCCAATGCTGCCACAGCTCCTGTTGCTCCCCCTCCCACTCTTACTACCACTACCACCACTAATAATAAGAATAATAATAATAATAATAATAATACCCCCCCACCCCCCAAATGGTACCACCACTGATAGGCAAGAGAATATGTCATGCTAGAAGTTCCAACACTACAGTGTCTGACCACACGTGCGTGCGCACATGCACCACACACACACACACCACACACACAAACAACTCGGACTGGCATGAGGAGTAATGTTTGTTTTTGCCACTGCAGCTGCACTGACTCAGGGGGCCACCTCATTCCCAAACAGAAGTGTCCACAGCATGAAGCTCACCATCCATCTCCACCTACTGCCTGTATTAAGACTGTATGGGGTTTTACTTCCATCCCTATCTAGTTGCAATAGCATGATGCTTAAGGTAAAGGACAAACTTACTCTTTTTAATATTACACATATTCCATGCAACAGGCATATTAAATTTGACAACTAATTGCATAATAATATCACTATACAATCTGTATTATTCTACAGTGTTTCCTCCTATATGTTTTTCTAAAAACAGCCACCTTCAGGGAGATTATTAACACAAAGGACTTCTCATTTTGATGTAGGAACGTACCATTGTCATCTGTGTGCAGCAAATTACAATATCAAATAGTTAAAATATTACTATTATACGCATACAGAAGCTAAAATCAGGTTAAGAGAATATATTAAGAGTATGCAGTTCTTATTAAGAGCAATTTCTTCTTTTGAATTATGATATTAGTTACACATATTTTGCAATCAAACTCTGGACTTGGTTGACAACTTTTCATGAAATATGGCATGACATTAGAAGAAACCCACCTGCAAAAAAAGAAAAATTCTAGTGTTGCACTTGGCTAGTACAGCAGAATGTAGTCTTTCTAATACTAGCAGCACATTCCAAACATGAATATTCGTGTAAACCGCTAAACAAACGTCAACGTTATTGCCGCTGCATAGATCTGTAGCTCTGAAATAATAATCATTCAAGTAGAGGTCATAAATGTAACACATATCCTCAAATCCTCAACAAGATGCTACAATTGTAATTGCTGATTTATTAATTCATGTACAATGTGTAGGTATGTTTATGGTCCAGTTCCACACCAAATTCCACATACGTAGCTCCAGTAGTTGCGAGCTTGGACAAAATCGCAAAGTTGCCTTATTGTTTACATTCCAACAAAAAAGTACCGTAACGAGTTACGTATTCTTCGAAAGTATAATACCATGCATCACTTAACCACCTTCAAATAACTGCTGTAGTGTCGCTTGCACCTAGAAAGCCCGTTCACCTTAATGTTGTTACGACTACGAAACTGAAAGGTACGATATTGTCGTAACCTCAAACAGCGTAACATCCATTGCAAGTTTTGTCAAAATCTAAGAAACAGGTTACTACACTACAGAATTCGTTTTGTGCTTCATGCAATTTGTATTTAAAATATTTATTACATGATACAAAGTACACCGGCTTTATTAGCAAGCATCACTGGTACACTGAGGAACACCTTTTTTAGTAAACAAACCCTACATCACATTAACTCTACTGACATACAACATGGTTCGACTTAAGTCACCATCAACGTAATCTATTAAAATATAGACATGAAGGATCGTATAAATACAAAATGTAATGTTTCTATTTACTAACAATAGTAGCGCTCGAAGGTGATCTACTACTACTAGTTAAATCAAATAACACAACTGGTTGCCAACCGCTGTCACACAGACTTCGTCACGCGGAAACATTATTCAATGACGGTTTCCACTTTGGGTGGTTCCCTGCAAACATGTCACTTTGTGAACCGACTACAGTAGTACTGTGCCAGCAGTCACAATCTTATTTAATCACGTGGATGATTAAATGACCATCATTCTCACGACTACACGCCCCTTACTGCTGCAGTCGGAACCTCGGATTAATACCAACAGCATGAACGTTGATGGTCTGTGAGCATGACAACACTCGCGATAGCAAGGATACTCGCTCTAATCTGTGTCCTTGCGAGACATGTCACATCTTCACATCCGTGATCTCATACACTGTGCCCGGTACTTCGATTATTGCCCATTGGATAATCTGTGGTAATCACGGATTTAATACCCGCTATTACTACGGATGATCCATGTGTGTAATTCTTGGTTACGCACGTAGTTAACTTCGATACGTGGTTGGTGAAATGTTCAAGGAGCCTTCAAATTTTAGTTATATCTCCATTCACCACACACATTGCCAGAGTGGTGCGTCATGAAGCTCAGGAACCATATTACCTTAGCTTGTGAAGTTGTGTTTTTCAGAGCAGATCGCACCATCTTCAAGAATAGCATAAATTAATATTATTCTATGCTGTTTATGGCATGTCCACTGTTTTCCCCCAACTTATGTAGGGGCCTGAAAGACGCTACTTCTAAACAGGCCAGACCACTCCCCTTAATCCTTTCTGTATCATCTTATGTCCTCTTTAGGAATCCTCCCAAGAATATGTTGGGAGTGGCTGAGAAAAACAACAGAGTAATTAGTTCTGTGCCGGTAGTCTATACAGCAGGCCTGCACGACTCGGAAAGAAGTGAGGGTCATATTGTTCCAAACAAAAGAGAAGCGGACTGCATTTTATTAATAAGGTCCTAATAAAAATAAAGACATTTTAAATTGTTTGTTCTTAATTATGAATCATGGAATAACGAAAACGTTGTGTTCCTTTGATAGAAAAAAATTTGTTTTTATAATCACCTTGAACACGTAGTTTGAAGTATTACATCCGATTTCGACTTGTCGTGTTATGGCTTCATATGAAGTAGAAGTTTTCGTAATATTTCCAAATGGCATTCAGTCAGAGAAGAACACTTTTTGGTTTTATTCGCGTTCAGTGTGGATAATTTTTTAAAATAATAAATATCACTGCCAAAAGTCATCACAAGTCGCACAATAAGCCACACTGGGCTGCATGAGCAGGCCTGCTATACGAGAATGTACACTTTCATTTACAGGCCGCTAAATCTGACCATTATGTCGTTAAAGACCGGTGTAACTCTAGCGACGAATGACACAAGCCTGTGTCAGCTACTCATTGTGTGATTATTCAAGCTTTTGAAATTTCGTGGTAACTGCATGTAACACCTGCTGCAGTACCCAAAGACTTTGCATTTTATCTACACAGTTTGTTCATGCCTTTCCTTTGATAGCGAAAATAAATAGTTATTACTTCGGTAAACAATATTACCCCGTTGGCCGCGAATTTAACTCTGGGCACACCGTTGTGTTTTATGATATTAAGAAGTACTTAATTACCGTCCATAACTTCCTTAACACGTGGCGTCAATTCCTCAGGCTACGCATCACTAAATGTTAGACCGAAAATGTCATCTTCAGGTCATTTGACATTAAAAAAAAGTCAATAAATTGCATTTACATTAAAACTGTGCCACTGGTTTGAGATTTCAACCGACAACTCACTAGCATATAATCGTTTCGATGTTCAAATATTGATTTTGGAGAATAAAATCAAGTAAACAGTCAAAAAGTCCCAATACATGTCCTTGGTCCGGTGACGATCATTTTGTAAAGGAGAAATTGTAGTTGTGTATCCAGAGTTGAAATGAACAATTATGACTAATATAATACAATATAATCTTTGGGATAATAAAATTGGAATATTGTAGGTTACGTAACTTTTCACTTACTGTTATTACTTCGCAGCAATAGATTCTTCCGATAAAACATAATATTCATATCCTATCCTGAATTGCCGCCTAGTTACAGTATATTGTACTTTACAAGCAATTAACGAAAAAATATATTACAAACAGTACGATCAGTGTTGTAACCCTGTATAGGTAACACTTTGTTGAAACACTTACTGGTAATGCACGTTCACATTTCTGAACACACACTGTTACTGCACTAACAGTACTGCACTCTACGCAGTTTAATTAATTATTACTTAGTGTTAAAGAAGTTGTGAAGACGGTCATTAAGTATTTCTTTAACACAGTTGACCGTTATAATAAATAGTGTTTTTTAATACACAGTACCAACGAATGCACAAGTATTAAAACACACTTTTACATACATTCCAGTAAAACTCCGGCATGTTTCGATTTTTTTAGATAACCCTCAGGGAGTCTTAAATCAAACAACACATATAAAACACACAGTAACTACCAAACAGATTAAAATGTTATTATTTATGAAATCTGTATTATTATTATTATTTTATTGTCTATTAAAATTTTCATTAATGGACGGATATGAATAATACAAAGATAGCAGTGTGTTTGCTGCGAGACAAGAACCAAGTTTTGTACGTTTTTTCTTCATGGCACAATAGCCCCTACTGGCCTAGGGCCTCCTAAATGTCGAGGCTTTACGATCACACTCTGTCAGACACACCACATTCGGTAAGACTCCTCTGGACAAGTTATCAGCCCGACGCAGAAACCCCTGCCTGACAGGACGCAGTATTCACAAGAGACATATATCCATGCCTCCGGAGGGATTCGCACCTGCCATCCCAGCAAGCGAGCGGCAGCAGACCCACGCCTCAGACCTCACAGCAACTGCGATCAGCCGTGGTAATAGATAGTCGTGAGTTTACTGCGAGTCAGGAATTGACTTTTCATATTTTATGCAGACAAATCAGGAGCGTCAAAACTCTTAGTATGTGCTACTACAATGCACTCGCACGTCGCCTCTCCAGTTGCCAGACAGTTTTGTCTGCGGCAGGATCTGTCACTAAAGCAGTACGAATAACTTCCGATAAAACTGCAGAGCTGAAACGAATTTCTGGAAGAGTCCAAGGGCCGGCCACCTGGCATGAAACAAAACACAGGGGTTGATTACAGCCATTGTTCATGTTGTCACTGTTAATAGCAGTGTGAGTGAGACTGGGGACAGTCATGGCAGTGGCTATGGAGCTTAAAGCCTACATCTTTAAAGACGCTAAATATTCTATTCTATAAAGGTCTGGTGAATCCGTACAGAATTTCGGCTAGGAAAACTGTTGGAAAACCTTTTTTTGGAAGACCGGCAACAAATGGAAGGATAACATTATGATAGATTTTAGGCAGATGGGTTCTGAGGATGGCAGGACCGAACCAATAAGATAAGGTGCCCCTGTCTCATCTTTAGACGCCCTTGGTTATTATTATTTTTATTATTATTATTATTTACTGTCAGCATTAAGCGTGTTTACCGTGACTTAGGAAATTATGTTTTATACGCTATTCAGACGAATCCCATTTATCAAACGATTAATTTACGAGTCGCATTGAAATAGTCAAAAGTGTACAATTTTATTTAATATGAATCTACTATAAATGACACTAAAGAACTGTTCCCTGGGACAATTTTAATTCTACACAACCTCTGGGTTTGTAGACTAAAAAAGGGAGCATTTGTGGGTAGTGAAATGCTCCTGGAGCTGCGACAACACTTCATAAAGAGTGTAAATTCGCATAAAACATGGTGATCGAGATGTTTGACCTCTTATTCTTTTTTCTAATTCCTGAGGTAGTGGAATTCCTGAGTGCCTCCAGCCAAGTGCTGGGATCGTAACATAAATTACGTTAAAACCGTTCCAACTAATCATTAATGAATCATGCGACCATTCGACACACCATTAAGTTTAGTTTGTACAAACATCTCTAAAACAAACGATGATCAAAAAAAAAAAAGAGGAGCTACAAAACATTGTAAGCAATTAAAAATATATGGATAAATTGATAT
>Ga0136643_10000996_pt1 | contig 33432 bp, 18 predicted proteins | sample TergutLab28metaG_FD_96883 | JGI IMG/M metagenome (GOLD analysis project Ga0136643, IMG submission 96883) | Labiotermes labralis P1 segment gut microbial communities from Petit-Saut dam, French Guiana - Lab288 P1 (version 3) (version 3) | ecosystem: Host-associated > Arthropoda: Insects >...
ACCTGTTCCTAGTTGATGATTCTCGTTTCCTTTCCCGTAGAAAAAATTATAATCCCCTGCCCTTACTGTGCCCTCTTTGTCCCACCTGACCTCCTGCACCCCCACTACATCTAATTTATATCTTGCTAGAACTATTGCTCATATTGTGTTTAATTTCACTTTGTACATTTACCGCTTTTCGTGCTGAAAATGATGTTTAGCCTGCCTTAAATTTCAAAATTATTCACTTAGATCTGTGTTATTTGAGTCTGACCGCTAGTTTAGACAGCCAACAGTGGGACAGGAAAGGCAGGATTACCTGGAGGTCTTTTCTTTCTGCCGTTCTGAAAGGGTCGCCATGTTCAATGGAGCAATGAAGGAGAGTTTAGTTGCAATGTGCAGACTGTCAATAAAAGGCAAAAATCACTCACTGGTAATGGTATTTGTGACATGAAATGAGCAACTCCTACTGTGACCCCCATTTTAATCATGCGTTTTTGCTTTTGGTGGTCAGAATGGTATGTACCAAATCTTACTGGATCATTATATGCAGTCACCTGTCAGAGCTTACTTGTTACTTTATGTAGCATCAGGTTGAACATTAAAAACTCTTCGTTTGTCTTGAATAATATATCTATATTTAGAGCATGATTCGTAAAATAAACTACCATTATTTCCCAGTATTCACAACTGATTTTCCTAGTCTAAAGACGCTTTGCTCTCTGTTAGGTACAAATACAACATTTGTACATAAAATGGATTAATTGTTGTCTTCAGAATGATAATTATAATTAGACATCATTGTTGTTCAACCAATAAATCTGGATCGGTCAGTTCAAATAATCTATACTTGTTGTATAATCTGGGACTCTATATCACTAGCAGACATATTTGTACCTTGGGGATGCAAAGGAGCACAAATTCCTCTCCAATATTTTTTTTATGCAGAAATAGTTTAATCAGTCAAAGAATGTGGGCATTATGGGTGAGAGTGGGGGAAGATGGATGTATGTATATTAAGGACTTTTTCAAAAAGAATCTTTCGCATCTTTCTAATTTAACTCCTTCATGTATCTAAGTTCATAATTCCCATGGTCGAATTGGCACCCCTCCCCAGTGATTAACCAAACTAGTCCTGTGCTGGAACACATGGGAACCAAATGAAACAGACATTGAGAAATGGCTAATTTCTTACTTTGGGCATGGGTTGTGATAAGCAAATTGAATACGACCTTGTTATTCATAGTTTTTTATCAAATAAAATATATGTATTAGCTATTGGTAATTTAAGGATTATCTCTTAATTATAGCTTAAAAGAAGATGAATTTCTGTGTCAATTTGCACAGTATAACTGTGTTTTCTGTTATACAATCTTATTGGTTGTCTAGAAATTATGTAAGGCTTGGTGATGAAGAAAATTACCTTAAGCTTTTCCTATTAATGAACAACATAATGATGGAGCACTAAGATCAAACTGACGACCACATATTTGTTTTTCCACATTTATCGTGTATCTTTGTGCTTACAAATTAAGCAGACAAAACTATTCAACTGAATTGAATCGTGTTGTAAAGTATACATAAACTAAAAATTTCCTAATATTTTTATTTGGTTTATTTTTAGACCATGATATGTAAATGTATAAATTGAATTTTAAGCACAAGCTGTCTTTTGAATTGTGTGAAGAGTTTTGCTAAAGCTTGCATATTGTGATTTTTCAAAGCAATACATTAATAATCCTTTGCATAATCACCTACCTGGAGGCGATGAGGAAAGATACTTTTATTGATCATTTGGAATACCCTCCCAGTTTTCCTAATTACTGTAGCAGTCTTGAATATCATGAAGTTTCTGCCCTGCATCAGAATCCTCAGGGGCAGCACTGCACATTACAGGAAGTACAGAAGGAGAATTATTCTGTTATTAATTAACTCCGAAGAATTCATCTTTGATCTAATCTTTCCAGGTCATGTACTGTTCGAGATGTGCGCTGGTTATGAGCTGTGTACCCCTCAACCCAACCAGGGAAATCTCCTTGACCTCAAAAATTATCCTCAGGTTGGTGTCTCAAAATATTTGATGTCAGAAGAAATATATGTCTGTTCTTTGATGTAAGACATGATGGACATGAATGCTGGAGCAAAAATTAGGTGGACTAAATACAACATTGATTTGACCATTTTTATTTCCAGTGTAAGTAATGTTACAAACAGATTTATTAACTTGTGTTTATGAAATGTCTGGGATTTGCATATAATGCCTATCCCCTGACGTAACTATATTGCAAGAAACAATTTATTTGAAGTTTTCTTAATACAAGTTTTAGCTGCAATTTTCAGTCAGTAAGTGTTCAGTGTGAGTGTCATTGATTCCAATAAGAAGTTTGAATTGTTATTCCAGACCGTAAGTTTGTAAATTTGATCATCTATAGTAATTCACGCATTTGTGTTCAGTTTTAATTTTCTGAACACACATCTGAAGAACAAGTGTCCTACATGAGATGGAATTATGTCAGACATTTACACTCTAATACCATTGTCATAGAACAACCAACAGCTTCACAAATCTACATACATGAAATTGGCTATTGATGTTAGGCACACAAACCTGGTGTAATAACAATTTTAGATAGGAAAACATCAAAAGCAAGTGCCTTTTTTTGTATAAATTTTAATATCTTTCATGTCTAAAATATTCAGTATTGGCTGCTTTAAGCATGGATTGGCAACTGTATGCCCACATTCATTTGGTGACCTCAGATGGGTTTTTGGTTGCAAGCAAGTATTTGAAATTATGTTCAGTATAATCAGTTCTGAATTTGTTAGCGTTTGCTAATTGCTTACTGATTTAGGCCTTATGAATCAATCTGTGTCCAGTATTGAGGTTTTATACATGTTTTAATTGTCTTCAAGTGTCACTAATCAAGGGATGTGGATGTAAATAACAATAAGTGGAATTTTATAAGAAGATTACCTATTACTTTTTAGGTATATTTTCGTGAACTGAAGTGTATCTAAACAATGTTTTAGAAAATGTCTTGATGTGAGAATAGATGGGGCACTACCATTTGCAATATGATTATTACTCTTTACGTATTTTTTATGTGTTGTCACATTGTGCTCACCATGAATTACAATTGCTTCTTGTTACCTATCATTCCAAACAATTTTTGACCCTAGTTCTCTAGTACATTGGACTGTGTTTTAAATTTGATATGATTGCCATGATACAGGCTCGTATTTCTGTGTGGAATTCAAAACTTATGTTCCTGTGTTACTGAATTTTTAATAAAAATAGATGAATTTCCTGTTCCTTGGCAACAATTTATCATCTTGTAAGATGCTGTTTCCTAGGGAGAAAATTAATAAAATACAGTATGATTATGTCTGCAGGTGGTGGAAATACTGGAATTCATCTTTCAACACCCTGAACAACGTTTCCCTTCACTGGAAGAGTTATTGTTGTGTGACTTTTTCCGTAACATTGATTTGAGGGAGCTGAGGGCCACACCGCTGCCGGTAATAATAATAAAATGAACAAACACTATTTTAAAATAATTATATTTATTGTTTTGTTTAATTATTTTGTTAGTATTGTTAGGAATTCATTTGGAACTTGTAAGTGGAGAGCCTAGAAGCATATATGTAAAGTCTGTATTCTATGTTTTGCTGGGTAGCAGATGGTAGTGTATACTGTTGTATATACTTACTTACTCTGTGGTGCAGAGTCCTTCTTGAGAGGCTAACTGGTTTGCAGCTAGTCAAGAAATTCCCCGCATTTCACAGAACCTGAAGGTTAATTACTGCACTTACAAGCGCCTGCCACCTGTCTCTTTCCTGGGCCAGTCAAATCCAATCCATATACCCACATCCCACCTCCTGGAGATCCATCCTAATATTATCCACCCATCTACACCTAGGTCTCCCTAGTGGTATCCTTCCCTCCGGTTTCCCCAGCAAGACCCTATACACCCCCCTCTCCTCACCCATACGTGCCACATGCCCAGCCCATCTCATTCTTCTTGATTATATCAACAATATTGGGTGAGGGGTACAAATCATTTAGCTCCTCGTTATGCAATCTCCTCCATTCCCCTGTTACCCCATCCCTCCTAGGTCCATATATACTACTTGTATATGGTTTGTCCAAACTCAGTTAATTTAATTATCTCTTATTATATTAACAGAATAATCTGTGTTGTTAGGGTTTACAGTTACAGAAATGAAGAATTGAAATTCACAACACTCAAGCAACAGAATGCTCACCATTGTTCCTTAGATATTCATATTACAGTGTCACACAGAATAATCCTACATGTTTCAATCCACAAGGGCTCATCGTCTGAGAACCAAACCAAAACAATATGACATAAAACTAAATTAGCCACTTTTATACACAGTTGACTCTTTTACACCACGTGAATTAGGTATTGAAGTGGCTGCTTGGCTTTATGCAGTTCTGCTATGGTTTGGTTCCCAGATGATGATCCCTTGTGAATCAAAACATATAGGATTATTCAGTGTGATATTCTAAGGAACAATGTTGTGCTTCTTGTTGGTTGAATGTTGTGTATTGGTTATCGACAATGCTTGTGCTGTGCAATATAAAGAACATGTGAAACTTAACACATCACACACAGTGTACTTCAGCATATCACATGAGCAATAAATAGGACTTGAAATACAGGGTGTGGCAGAAATAGTGAACTAATTATAAATAAAAATAACATTTTACTGAAAGTAATTGATAGCAATTTTAGCACGTCACAATTTACTGTGGTGCTTAACTTTTTTTTATATAGTTTCACTTTTTGTGTACAATGTCTTTTGGTGGCCACCACCCTCCTCAATGCACAGGTGCATATGAGTTATGAAGGTGCGCATAACAGTTTGAAGTGTTTCTTCTGAAAGTTTGGCTATTTATTCCCATATGTTTACTTTGGTGCATGTAAGTCTGCAGGGAGAGTACTGTACACTTTACTTTTCAAATAACCCCACAGAAAAAAGTCTGGAGCTGTTAGGTCCAGCAAACGAGGAGGCCATGGCACATCACCAAAACAAGAAATCACCCACTGTGGAAACAAAGGGCGAAGCGCAGTGATGCTAATCACTGCCATGTGGGCTGTAGCACCATCTTGTTGAAACCACAAGGTACCATTGTTTTGTGGAAGATTCGGGTACAGAAATTCATTGATCATCTCTGTGTAATGTTGTGATGTGACTGTGGTGGCTTTTCTGTCTTCATCCTCAAAGAAGTAGGGTCCAATGACTCCTCTGGACCAAACAGCGCACCATACGGTAACTTTTGGGTCATAAGTGGGGCATTGATGAAGTTCATGAGGATTTGCAGCTGACCAGTATCGAAAGTTCTGCTTAAAGCATGCACTACTTGCAGTTTGTATGGGTGAAGACTCAGGTCACTACGCAGGATGCGCCATACATTCCTATCAGACATACGTAAGGCTTGAGCGTGCTTACATGCAGATCGCCTCAGACTGCGGCTGATGGACGCCAGCACTTGGGCAATGTTGTCAGGTGCGCAAACTGATGATGGCCGACCAGGTGGCTTTTTACACGTGACAGAGCCTTCTTCACTCCACTGCCTTACCCATCGGTGGATTGTATTTGGACATGGGACTTCCTGTTGAATCCATTCACGGTGAAATCCGTGCTGAGTCTCTGTAATTGACCTCCTCCGAATAAACAGTTCCACAGCACACACACATTCTCTTACTCCCCAGCGCTCCATGTTAATTAAATCTGAAGGTCACTGCTTATGTTCAAATACCTGCAATCCGTGATACCCTAGCAGAGAAGCATGTAACTAAAATTTTAAAATGCTTCACTATTTCTGCTGCACCCTGTATTGGAGCCATAAAGAAAACAGAAAGAAGGCTGACATGAGATAAATTCAAAGATTGGTCAATGAAGAGCAGTAAGTTACATACAGTCCACATTTTTTGAAGATATTTTACTTTTATTCTTGTATGTTTGTTAAATATTTCTGGTTTTACCAAAACTTCAGCCTTTATTTTGAACAGAAATTGTTGAATTACTCTGAACCTAATATCTTCCTCTAATACTTGATTTTAATTTTACCTTTATAAAAATGGACTATTGTCAAGTAACAGTAATAATGTACTGATGATTGATCCACTGTAAATTTAAAAGGATGGAACAAAAATTTAAATGTGTGCTGCAGTATGTTAAAGTCAGTAGTGACATATAAACACTGTGTGTATAATGCAAATGTAAGTATGACTTCTTTTACAGGTCAGCACTTGTAGTTGTGAAACCTTTTCAAGGTTACATTTATGGTTTCATTAATTAATCGAATAAATGAGAGAATATTTCAGTACAGAACAAAAAACTTTCCTGAGAATATCCAATAAATCAGCTAAGATTTCAAACAAATGTTTCACTAGTATGGCAGCTCAATGTAGTGTAACTGTACTATGTAACTTACTGTACAACAATGTGAATAAAGTTTAGTAGTTTAGAAGTAACTGGATCTGTACAACATGAGCAAGGCTCCATGTTGGTATGTTTTGAAGCACGTAAGGAACAATGTTCCTATTTTTAAATTTAATTTTAATTTACATTACCATGCATACTTACAAGCCATGCAGTATTTAAATTATGCTGATTTACATTTTTATACACATTTGGACATTAAGTTTAATAAATTACATTGTATGCTGGGAAAGTGGTTTGTATGGTCAAAATTCAACTTGGGAACAGTGTATTGAAGTTTGCAACACAAAGAACACTGTGCATTTCTAGAATTTTAAAAGGTAATGGAAAGTGTTGTGGACATTCATGTGAGAAGTGCATTGCAAGTACTTGCAAAACATTTACAGAGGTAAATGTTTGTTTAGGTACAGGTGTGAGTTCGAAATATTTTTATGTATAAGTGACATATAACCAGCACTTTTTTTCTATTTTTCAGCAAGCATTTCAGATACGCTTAACAACTTCAACAATGAGCCTTCTAAATGAAGTAAAGCAACAACAAATTGGAAGAAGGTGTGTATGAATACACAGCCGTCATCTTATTGGAAGGACATGAAACATCAGCCCAGTGTATTGACCTATTCCAAACATTATCTTTATTCCCTCCATCTTTCTGACACCCTGAAACACATCCTTCCATAACAGTTATATTGTGATGCCTCTGGTGCGATATAGTGTTTTTAAGTAAGATTTCTTGCCAAGTGCATGAACGACTGTGTCTGCCACTTAAGTTGCTTTCATTATCCCAGATTTGGTAATCAAGGGTTTATGTTGCACATAGGCAAGCCTCTTGTCATATCTTGGCATTTTAAAGCCATTTGGTAGAATTTTTCACCAAATTATGGTCTCCTGTGACGTGGCACACTGTGGATTGCTAGATTGGTACTAGTATTTCACAGGAAGCAACTTTCTTCATCTTCAGTGCAACTACAGAAAATCTGTGACAAAGGGAACATTACACAGTTAATATTCAGATACCATATAAAGAAGGGAATGTTTTACTGGCTGTGACAGATTCTCAAGAAATACTTTGTTCTATTGACTTAATACATTAATTATTCTGAGAGATATGCTGTAATGTTGAAAGGGTAGAAGTAATAAGATAAATCGGTTAATAAGTTATGTTTTATAGTATGTATTGAAGCTTGAACATTGAAGTATGCTGACTGTATTTATTCCATTATTCATAAATTCTGAACCATACAAAAATGCATGAAAGTTTATAGTCTTCTCCAACTACATGTTGTAGGGGTCGAAGGATACACTCAGTCCCTTCTGCAACAGAAACTGCCTCTCCAAGCTCTACAGAGCGTAGGTAAGTACTTGGAGTGATATTTCAGTGAGTAAAACTTTTGACTCTTAAGTACTGAATTTTGAACACTCACTAACAGTTTCTGGTTTTACATAACTGGAGGTATAATTGATTTGTTTCTTGACAGCACAATGGTATTTACAGTTCAACTGTGGCACTTTAGTGGAACTTGTTCTTACAGGGTACAAGGGCATTTGAATTACATCACCAAAAATCATTCATTAGTTCATATAAGTGAAGCATGTTGAATCTAGGTTAAGTTTTTACCATTCATATCAAAAAGAGTTGGCTGATTACAGATATTTACACCTTGATAGCTAGCACAGTACTAATGTGAATCAAACTTCATCCTGAAAGGATGAGAAACTTGCAACTTGCTGCCACAAAATGGTATTTTATTGGTTCAGTAAGAGGTCAGGTTGTCCATATAAATGCCATGAAGGCATATAGGGGAGCAGATGTGTAGCCCCATGCACTGTTGACCTTGGCCCTGGATAAAGGTGAGTAATTTAGCTTCATGTTCTGACCATTTTGTCCAAGAAGTGAACTCCTGATACACATTGAATATGATATTGAATGAGCTCCAGGGCAAGTCAGGACACTGAAGAAGAAAAAAATCTGCTGTTCCCTCTGGGAATGGAATCATGACTCTTAGGCCTTCCAGCCTCTAGCTTAGTTGCTATAGTGACTGAGCTGTTATGTATATTATTTGTTTTTGTAAGTTTTTTTGGTCACTTGGGGTACAGTCTTGCACATTGGCAGAACTTGAGTCTATGGTGGAACACCACCCACCCTAACAGAAGCAGTGTGGGGTGGGGGTAAAGCATGGTTTTACTGAGTTGCTGTATCCGTATTAAGCCATGAGTACTTCAGAATACTTTGCAGGTCGTTCCCCAGTCACTGTCCATTTTGACATACTGACAGCAATGTGACTTAAACCATAAAAAAACTGCAGCTGTATAATTGAACTTAATTTTTGACATAGCACTTTGCTAACTTAGTTACAAACTGAAAGCTACGAAGCTCATTTCGCTTATAGGGTATCACTACTATTACTTCAATATATATGAAAAGAATAGGCTTATTAATTATGTATCAAAATACCATTAAGTGTTCTGACATCCTTATGTAGCAGACATTCAGTTATCTGCTGTCCTGATGTAGCAAACAGTTAGTGATTTGATATCCTAATGTAACAAACATGAACTAATATCACATTGTAATGCCTTATTTGATTTTCTCTAATATGAGACCACAAAAAATTATTAATAACACTCCTAAAATTTATAACTTTCACTTAGAAAATGTGTTCATGAATAAACACACTGCAATTTACACAAATTTCTCTCGTAATAAAATATATTTCATATACAGAAAGGTGTTTTGTTATACTTAAAATGCTGTTTAGTGCATGTAGGTGTTTAATATGTTATGTCGCATAAACCTTTCTTTTATTTTAAATTTTATGTCATTATTTTGCCATGGGCAATTATAACAGTTTGTTTTAATTAACAGCCTGTCTGCATCAATGTGTGTAACTCTCAGTATGTTTCTTTTCTACACTTGTTATACTAAGGATATGTTATCTAGCACTCTGATTTATCTTTGGCTGATGCTTGCATGTGGGTAAATTAAACACATTCTCTAATTGTTACTTTACATGAGTACTATGTCATGAAGTCTTGGCCCACTTTATAACTCCATCTGAGATGGTTTTATCACATTATCTTGCAGGTGAACATCAATAACTTAAATCTGTTTAGTAAAAAGGAAGTTTGAGTAATCTTATATAGAAGATTAGAGCTCAAATTTTTTCAGAAAGAAAGTTTCATATCAACTTTCCATGTTTTATCCTTAAGGCACTCATCTGTATTAACTTCTGAGAGCAATATAATGAAATGAAAATGCTTCTCTTTCATCGGGTAACTGACACTTCACCTGGCATTAAAATTGGATTTATTTATAGGTTCCTGCTCTTGTCTTCAAGTGAAAGACCTGTGCCATGTAATATTTATTCTGTCATACCCTTTCTTCAGCTGTATCTTTATGTATATTCAGGAGCTCTGTACTGCCATTATTTCAGTAAGAATTGTAAATAATATGGTCTTAGGCACAGTGTTCTGAATTTTTGTGCAGCTTTGTCACCGTAAATCAAGGGATGTCAGCCAGTTGAATTTCTGTATAAAATTACTGTTAGTTAGCAGACACACAAATATATTCAAAGTTTTGCTGCAGTGCACTTATATCAAAATGGATTTTGTTTATTGCAATACTGGAAAGTGGTTCAAGATTAGTCCACCCACTTGCCTACCACATTAATATTTGAAAGGTGAGACCTCCTTGCAGTACAACCAATACAGTGGTCAGTTGTTGAATGTCTTCTTTACAGATGCAACCAAGATTCATCTAGCCTCCAAGTAGTCTACACTTGTTCTAATAGCTTGAATGGAAGTTATCAAGTAGAGCCTGACAGATTTGGCGAGAGGAAAATAAGAAATTTTCTCCACTTCTGTGAAACTGAAGTGTGACTTGCAGTACAGAAATACATCATTTTGTAATATGCTCTTAAATATTTGTTCAAAATTAAATACAATGGTTTTAAAATTTCTGTTTATTAATTATGTATCTTCCAATGCCAAAGGATGTGAAACTATTTTAGAGCAGAAATCTGAATAACTTTGCCAGAATTTTCTCCATTCAAATTTTGATCCACATAAAACAAATGGGAATAATATGTTTTTATTCTAAGACTAGATGTCACGTGCCATAATATTAAATGCATTTCCAAAGCCATCAAACTTATAATGGAATTTTGAAACCATTGCACTAGAAGAGAAACTGATCAGGTTAAAAATCATCTACTGGATCATAACTGACATTTTTCAAGAAGTCTTCATTTCTACATATTTTTTGTTGTTGTATTGGTGTAATATTCACATGCATTGGTTATCTTTAACATTTTATAAACGTTGTGAATGTCTGTAATCCGTGTTTATTTGCCTTTATATATTGTTGGAATGTGTGCAATGTCATTTTCTGAGTTGTAATCTACACTTACACTGCACCTTGTATCGTACATATAATAATAATAATAAAACTCAAAACATAATCCTGTTTTTTCCCTTGCTTCTTGACTGCACTGCTTACATCGTTAAATAAGTTTGGTTCCCCCTGCTTCTGGACCTCTTGCAATTGGTTAATTGAGTGTTTCTTATTATTTTTCATGTGCATGTGTCTTGTGTCTTCTTTGCATCATGCAGACACTATACTGAAGACTGTCACTTGACTTGCTTGAAGGTAAACACTCATATTTTTCTTTTATGTTATTTTACAGCTATATTTTATGTACTAAATGAAATATTGGTCTGGCTAAAAAGGTTCTTTTGTTGTGTGAAAATACACATATCTTTGGTTGAGGAAAATTAATTCCAGACTCTTGCTCAGAACATATCATTAGTGTCATAAATGGTTAATAGGTGGAAATATTTTTCCCCTAGAGTCATCATATTACAAGTCAGCTGGTTTCCAGAGGCTAAATTTAGGCTTAATATTGTTCCAAACCATTTACATATGAGTTACATAAAAAGTAAATTATAGAGAAAAAATAATGTAATGACACTATACATGATTTGCTTATTAATTTTTTTATATTTCATAAGAAATTTGTGTATATGCTATTCTTGACCACTCAGCAACTTTGCTGTATGTGACTGTATAAGGAAGGTTTCTGCATTTGTAATCATCAGTTTCAGGTAACTTTACTTACTACAGGCGTATGTGGCTTCCATTAATGATTTTTGTCATAAACAGGATGCATTTATGAAACAAGTTTAGTTATGATGTAGTGTATATTTGAATTTCATCAGGCTATTTAAATTAGCAAGTGAGCTGGTGAATGTCTGTTTTATAATGTGTCAATTTAGCAGTCAATAAAACTTTCATTTTTAGTTGCTGTAACATTCTGTAGAGCAAGTCAGAAAGGCCAGAACTTTTTATTTAAAAAAACTGGACACAAAATAAAGCATCTTTTTTTTGGAACAGGGATGAAATGATACGCTGTCAATGTCTCAATGTGATTTGTATAGAAGCTTGCTTCATTTTAAAGAGTTAAATATAAATCTGAGTTGCACCTGCCATGAATGGCAGTGGAGTCTTTTGTATGAGTTTTGAAGTCTAATGGGATTATCTTCAGTATAGAATAGAATTATTTGTTTCATATTCTGATATAAAATACCAAACAAATTGCATTAGACTTTATAATGTGTTGTCCGTTTGCAGGACATAATAAGGTAACAGTCATTTGCTGCACAAAGAGCTTATTCTCAGGACTAGTAATGGTTAGTTGTCAGTAGTAGTTATAAAATGACGGTGAAGTTCATTTTGTGTACTTCATCGGCAGTCAGTTGCTAGCAGTCTATGTCATTTGTTCGTCACACAGTACAATTTTGTAGTAGTATATACATTATACTTCATGCAGCCTGATTTGTAATGCTGTTCCTAAAATCTGTTTTTTTTTTAAGTCACATACAGCAAAGGAAATATACAGTTTTAGGACAAGCATAATACAACAATTGAACACTAATTAATGTTGAATTAACCATAGGAAAGTTAATAGAGTTATTTCATTTTACATCAAGCGTCTGCTCATGTAACTGCTTTCATGTGTTGAATTACTTTCACTGTGGGTTGTGGTGGTGTTTTGTCCTTTGTTTTGTGAGAAGTAAAATTTGTTTGTTCTTTTGGACCATTTTTCCATGGAATGTATTGTGTGTGTATGTGTGTGTGTGTGTGTGTGTGTTTATTATGCTAACCAAACACTGTAAAATAATACATACAGAGTTCTAACCATGACGCAGGGACTACATTTTACTTTGAGATGCATTTTGTGGTATTAAAAAATAGCGTATTTAATTTTATTTTCATTCATACAACTTACTTGGGCCTGTTGCATTCATAATAAATAACTGTGGTAAAACTGAAGCACAAATACAGGAGGTTTTTAATATTATTTAATGAGAGATATAGTAATAAACAGTTGATGGAAGAATTTACTTGTTCGTGCCTCTGCAGAAAGTTATGACAAATTTAAGAATACATAATATACAATATTGGTCTGCTTTTGTGCAAACTTCTATGTTTGCATATATTTTTACAGTATGTGTAATTAAATGTATATAATCTGAAAAGTCTAGCAACATTCATATTTATTGGCATAACTGTAAGAAATTAAGCCACTTTCATATTTTTATGCATTACTAAAGTTGTACCAGGCCACAAGTATAAATATGTTTAGTGTGGACACCCTAACATTATTTTATATATATAACTGAAAATGTTTTTCTCAGAAGTCACTTTTTTTTTTGTACTTTTCCCAAGATTTGAGGTGTGCCAATTATGACTGCAAGAGCCACATTTTAGGCTGCATCCTCATTCCAGCTTTTTCATCATGAAGGTGGTAATCTCAGTATTTATTGAGATGTAAAAAGAATTTTCTTACATGATAAAGCTACATACAATTTGCAAAAATAAACATATCCTCTATAATTCACTTCTTGGTTATAGACATGAAAGAGATCTTTAGGGTATGAGGCCTTGAAACTTCAGGATTTCCTGAAACTGTGCCAGGTTCTTCATTTATGAAAAACTTCCAAACTAGCCCAATGTGCACATGATGGTTACCATGTCAGTTGGGATGTCACTGGAGTATCACACATTGAATCAAAGAATTCATACATGGAATAGAAGAAATCAGCCCACTTGTCTCCATTGGACAAACAAATATGGCATTCTTACCTGGAAATTTTACCTGTAATGTTTACACTCACTTGGATCGTCAACAAGTTTGAGAAGAGGTTTGTGTAACCTGTGACTCAATTTTGGGGTAGCTTCATGGAGTTTAACCCTACTGCTTCACATTTTGATCTGCCTAATTTTCATACACAGCTGTCTGCTCCTGTTGCTTTATTTTTTTTTTTATTTCAGTTGCTTGTAGTGTCTTCTTGATTTTACTGTCACCTTCATAAAGTTATATAGAATCAATTCTTATTTATGTCTGCTTACAATTTAATCTTACCTTACAAGTTACTACAAGATGGCAGCAAATGTACTCCCACCAAACAATGTGAACTGAGTTCTGTTTGGAATTACTCCGTTCATTAGCAGTCTCAGACTTTCCTCTGCAGTAACATAGGGCATCTGAAAATAACTGACGCATTAGCTTGCATTAGCCTCACATGATATGTGGTATTAAACACATAGTAAACGTGAATTAGAAGATAACACAACTATATTTTGAAGAAAAATCGAAAGGCACAAGCACAATGAGAAAATTCTTAAGTAAATTTATATCAAAACCAAATTAATACAGTGAAATTCATGTTAGATTCAAACTAACGGTAATTCAGTCCGACAGAAAGAAAAACCCATGCTATGGCCCCAGTCAAATGCACGTTACACTTCACCGACTTTGACAATATGCTTTGTTAAAAAAGCCATAACTTCTTTAATTTCTTTTTTAAATTTTCCTCTCTGTCCCTCTCTCCCTGCCTTCCTCGCCCCCCACTCTCCATCACACACACACACACACACACACACACACATATATATATATATATATATATATTACAAGAAAGACTGCTAATGGCTTTGTCATTAGCCAAAACATGTAGCTATGTTATCAAACTTTGTGGATCTTTTAATGAAAGTACAGTGTGATGTTTCACACTGCATTTCGTTTTATATAAAACACTGGTTCCTCTCATTTGTAATTTAACGAGGAGTGAAGGGACAGGCGAATTGTGGAGGACTTAGTCCATAGCTGTGTCATGTTTTAGGCTACCCTACAAACTACAGTCCACAAATCTGTTTTTTAAGGGTTTTAGACTGTAATTAGTCATGCAACCAAGAATGGTAGGTAAGCATCAGGCCTGCCATAATAATTAACAGACTTACTGGCACTCCCTCAACACGTTATGACGTAATAACTAAAGCTTTTATGTGGTGTCAAAACTCTACTGGAGTACACAAACTTTCACATTACCCCGCTGAGCACTAAGCAGAGACAAAACGAGAGAGACGGTGACACAGAGAGAGATACGTAACATTGACGTATAGCAGAAGACTAGACTTAAAGAAAAGACTAGTCGTAAGTGAGAGGCTTTCATGCTGGGGATTAGAGAAAGATTCTCGATTTTGAGGCTTTCAGACTTCATCTGCTCGTCATTCTGATATGAGTAGCATGAACATGTACACCTTTATAACATTTCAGTTTCTACCTTACAGAGAACGCAGTACTTCGTTATAGAAGCTAATCGAACAGCAATCCTCAGGGAACAATAAATACTGTGAGAATCACACGGGACACATAAATGCGCTGGATATTGTAGAATCTTTAATGTTTCAGTATGTGGTATATATAGTTACCAATAGGCTTTAATCGGTTAACACTCACTAATGAAATTTGTCCAAGGGAATGAGAAATATTTTTCAGTTTTCAAAAAACTTAAAACCTTTTATGCATTCAAACGTTTTGTTGCTTGAGACGGTTCTTCGAGAAGAAGAAGAATAATAATACAAGGATTTGGATTTGTGTGGCTTGACATTACGGTAAACAGTCATCGGGTTTCATGAAGTTTGGTTATGTTCCTGGCTAGCCGAGAGACTATTATCTTCAAGAAGAGCACAATTCGTTGGACTTACTTTTAGACAGTTTATTTGCTGCATTCACCTGTTTCCATACGTGGACGCCGTCCTGAGCTGGTTGAGGGGAAGTGATAAACCACGCATAACAGAGTCAATTGTGTCACTTTAGATTCATTTTTAAAGCGACTTGAAGCTGAAAAATTATGAAATTTGGCAGAAATGTGTTAGAGGTTTCCCGTTTGCAAAGATTTTTTTGTGTAGACATTATATTAATTGTTATTTAAAATACAGTTTTTGCAAAGGTTTTGTGATATTTCTAAAATAATCAAGAACACCATATCTTAGCAATGTTAATATTATTTTTTAAAGTGTTGCGTCCCCATGTAGAATGCATAATGAAAGAAATACAACCCACCAATTCACAACTTTTATTTTATCTGCCTTCACAGTCACTAATAAAAGTTATGAATTGAGGAGTTGTATTCCTTTCATTATATTAATCTTGTTCAATTTGGATGCAGTTTTATAAGCAATCACATCCTGGTGTTAGCGGGCACATCACAGGAAATATGTACTGGTGAATTACCGAATAATTTTTTTTACATTAAAAGAAGTTCCTAATAGCTAGGCAGACATGGCCTCTGGCAGATATTGCGTTGATAGTTTTTTTTTGTTTGTTTGCTGACTTTTTCTGAAGTGATTTTATTGTGGGATATTTTAAATAATATTTATAAGAGACTACCTAAAAATTAATGCCTTTTCTTTTGGTCGTTTTTGTAAAGAAAACACCCTCTGTCAACTCCTTCATCAATTTCAGGTTATTCCATATAATTGAAGATTTATGTCTTCACCATTATTTTCTACTTGGGGAGAGAAGTTTAAGGGCTTCGGTCACATTTTTCTCCAGCCCCAGCGTGTTGAACATTAAGCTGCTGCAGGGTGATGTAGTTCACACACTTTGCTTAAGTGCGTAAATTTTTTTTTAGAACTAAATTTGCTGAAGTTCTAATTGTGCTGTCAATAAAGCTTTTCTCATTCGCTGCAGAAATAGCTGCAGCGAAGGCGATGATGACGTCGGAGGCATTAGTGGCGCCTGGCGTCAGGATGAGGACTCAACAGAAGATCAAAGTACAGAACCCCAGCCCTCTTCAACCCAGGTAGGACACGCGTGGAGTTGTCTGTTCAAATCACGTATTATTTTGTGTTCCGTGGACGCTTGCCCAGAGACTCTTAAAAGAAACAGAACGAGATGGACACGGAAAGAGCACAATTCCATAATGAAATACATTTACAACAGTATTCGTTGCAGTTTATTAAGCGTGACTTCGATACGTTTATAAAATACGACGCGAGCAGTTCACTTTGTGAAGAACCCTTAGTAATGAAGATGATTCAGTACCGCGTAATGTCTTTTACGTCTTTCTCAATCTTGATTAAAGCCTTCTGGGTTATGACGTTATATCAATTTGTAAATAGTTTCAGACGTTACTTACGAGCATCCTGCTTCCATCTTCAAAGTAGTCCAAAAAATAAAGTTGTCTATACGTATTGCGAAATTAGTGATAAAAATACAATGTGACGGATATGAAAACTAATCTAAATTCTTTTGAATCAAGACAGTGTGGCTGGACAATATAACGACGCACGCATACGAGTTTCAACGAATGAATAAGTGACAATATATGTTTGTAAAGCCGGTCTCAGTGGCCGCGCTGTCCAAGGCGTAGGTTTGCGGCCGTTCGCATGCTGAGATTGTGGGTTCGAATCCCGCCGGGTGCATGGATGTCTGTCTCTGGTTAGTGTTGTGTGTTGTCAGGTAGAGATCTATGCGTCGGATTGATAACTCGTCCAAAGAAGTCCTACCAAATGTGGTGCATCGTTGTGTGTGATCTAGGAACCTTGTGAATGAGGAGGTCATAGCTCGCGATGGGCCGCAACGCCACAAAAATATGTAGTAAAGGCAGTTGACTTGTTGAATACTTCCTAGTCTTTGTGGATTCCTTCGAAACTTCGGTAACTAATGACCAGTCGACATGACCTTGCGTCCTAGAATATTTGAACTTTCAGAATAATATACTATATGAATATTATGCTATAAATTGTGCGAGGTGTATTTTATTTAGGCCTGCACAACGATACCTCTTTCGACTGTATTGGCGTCTTCATGTGCATGTTTGCCATAACGCTGACAAATTTATTCCCTACATTCCAAGGTTAGAGCTGTTGCACTTGTCTCAGTGGCTAGCACAATAATCTACTGCACTTCTCCAGTTGGATCTAAACTCGATTCCGGAAATAAGTGGATATGCCATAATTTGTACTACCGTCTCAATAGTTTCTTGAAAGCTTTGCGAAGTTCACAGAAAAGTGAATGATACTAGCCTGACATCGAATCGGGGACCTAACCCGGGACCTCCCGAACACGGAGCAGGGATACTGTGCATTTAATGGAAATATTTTTGACGTTGTTAACTTATATGAACGTGGATTGGGGGGGGGGGGATAGCGACTGTTACGGACTGAACGGTTCAGCGTTCGAACCCCGGTGCGGGCAAGACATTTTTGTCTTCTTTATTTTCGTCCAGAAGGGCCCTAGGGACCCACCCAGCTTCTTCTACAATAAACTTTCCCTGTAGTAAAGCGGTCGGGGCGTGACACTGAATTTCCCGCCCCCCTCAATTTTCCCTCTAGCGCCGAACACACAAAATAAGTAGAACTATACCCCTCCTCCCTCTCTGCCGTTTCTTGATGTTCTCCTATACCTTCGACCAGTCATTTCAAAGCCAGTACATTTTGAGCTCCTTAACATGTTGCGGTACCTCAGAGCGCAGTGCAGTGAGCTGCGTCAGACCTGTTGTTTCTAATATTAACTGCACCAGTAGAACTTGCTGAGTAAGTGCACTACTGCTTTGTGTAATCAAGTTAGTTGGGATGGAAAATTTGATCACATCACAGGAGAATGGCGAGTGGAAGGCGTAGACGTACTTTCGACAAAAATGCTAAAGTCGGTATGAGGAAAATTTTATATGAAGTTGTAGACTGGATTCATGTGGCTTAGGTTACGTAATTAAATATGTGGGTGGAGGAGGCTATGGACCTCTCGTAAGACAGAAACAGAGGGAATGAATGACTGAATTAGTAGGTCTACGTACACAGAGAATTTCGTACCTCATAGAGAACATTCTTATAATAAAACCAAATAGATGCAATAATTTCTCAAATTTATTTTTGAAATAAAACTCTACAGGTTTCGGACAGTTCCTCTGTCCATCATCGGAAGTTTTTCACTGTACACACAACAGTGGTATATGTTGTAAAGGTTTTGCTGACAGCTTGGTTGCAGGATCAGGATGTTCCGTCCTGATCCCGCTCGCAAGCTGTCAGAAAAACCTGTATGGCATATACCATTACAGTGTGTACAGTGAAAGACCCCTGATGATGGATAGAGGGACTGTCCGAAACATGTAGAGTTTTATTCAAAAAATAAATTTGAGAAATTAGTGCATCTAGTTGGTTTTATTATAAGAATTTATCACGATGCACGGTAACCTGAACCTCCAACTCATAGAGAACACTGTAACCATTAAAAACCAACAGGCCAGTAACGCATAATTCGATAAGTGCATGATCACAGATGGCCCATTCTTGAATACCAGATATTTCGCTGGTGTGACGACAAAAGTGTACAGACATATGAGGTACAGTTAGACTATCCTAATTATTTTAAATGACTTAGGCTGTTGCAACAGCAGAACCGCTGCAGCTCATGACGATTATTATTGTTATTATTATTATTATGGTTTGTCTCTGAGTTTCGCTGTTCATTCACTGCGCAGTCCGTCTTGTGACAGGTCAGTAGCCTCTTCCAAAGCGAGTTCTCCAAACTGCGCGGTCTAATGCTCCTTCGTCAAATTCCAGTGTCTTCGCTTTTCCTTAAGGTCCCCCAGTAGCCCCTTACGTCTTCTTCCTCGTCTTTTCGGCTCTTATATCTTGAATCTCTCCTTCAGTAACGTGTATAGAAGACATTTCACAAGTAACATATGACCCACCCGATTAGCATTCCTTCGTTTTATATTACATAGCAATTTCTGGGTTTCTTACACATTTATATCCTTATTTTCCCTATTGTACCGTGCATTTCGTAGAATCACTTTAAGTATTAACCAACAAATGCACTTATATAAAATTTCACATTAAAACACTTAAAGTCGCTCCGACATGTTTCGATCCTAAGATCATCCTCAGGGAGCTAGGTTGTTCCTTGCTAAAGTCATTTTAAAAACATTCACAAAATAATTCCATTATACTAACTATATTATATTATACTATACTTATAATATTTGTAATTCCGCTTTGAGAAAATTTCAAATGTGAAATTTGAGGTTTTGTTGGCGGTTCTCTAATGTTGCTTGTTGTCATCTGGTAAATAAATACGGACTTTTCGGAAGAATGCATTACCTTCATCCTGGTATCAACCAGTCCAAGAAGAACCCACTTTAGCCCCTGCTTGACCCAGAAGATTAAGGCGATAAGACCTTTCGAAACGTCTGTATCTACAGTATCACAGGCGATATGAAAATCGATGTCACATATATTCAGTTACGATCTGCTTCAGCATAAGGAAATGTTTACGCAGCCCCCTTTCTTTTCTTTTTTTTTTGTTTAACGGCTTAACCTCGCCCACTGTGCTTCAAAAGGATGGTTACTCTCAGAGATGAAAGAGTTATTTGAAAGCATGGAAAATGAAACTCGTTCGTTTCGTTTTGAGAAGACCCGTGGTTTTGCTTTTTCGCTAACATACAGTGCGGTGTTTGTGGTTTATTGCAATAGACGTAGCCTAGTGTTTAGATGTCTAGTGCTCTAAAACCACATGGTTAGTAAATAAAATTGCATTCCCGGATTGAGATTGAATGTGATGGATTAGAATCGACGGCTTTGGATATAAACTCTAGCTCAGACCCTGGATAGTATTGCGTAAATAGTTTACAGACCAGTAGTTGCTAACACACGTCAATTCCCCTTGATCTGCCCGAAAACGAGGATTAATTGAACTCGTTAACGAACATAGCAATTGCAAGACAAAGAACCCCTGGACGAAACAGCGTATTGGTTACCGTAAAATGTAAAAGGTAAAGCAGTCCCTTTACAGGCCTGGAGTGGCCCAGAGCGTTCCAGGAAGTTAAGGTTCCCAGATTTCATGAGAACGGCACAGGATGGTGGTAAGGTTGTCAGTCTTACACACAGGCCGCCTTTACCCTTAGGAAATGCTCATGGTACTCATTTCTGTTAGAGGCTGAAACGACCCCAGGACCAGAGTGCGATCGGAAGGATTTTATGTCAATGAGAAATTCCAATGACACCAGCTGGGATCGAACCAGCTACCTTCCGATTTGTAACACAGCACCTTAACCACTGTGTACCGCGGTATTGTTTACCGTACAAGGGTAAAACATCCCAAGAAAAAATTGTGGAATGGTGACTTTTGTACATGTATATTTTTGAGGTTCAGGGAAAAATTCCACAAAGTTTATCACAGTGACCGGAGATGTCTAAACGAGAACTGTAAGTTCGAATGCTATTCGAGATTTAGACGTGTATTCGTCTTCGCCTGCCCTGATATTGTCCTTTGAGGTCGAAGATACTCCGTGGACGAATCTCCCGTCCGAGAAGTCCTGCAAACTTCCTAGAATTTAATAGTTTCATGAATAGCTGCCTGACTTAGTACTGAAGTTGGATGACGTTTGTTTCCCTGCGGCGCTGCGGCCCAACGCCGGCCATGGCCTCCACATTCTTGAGGTTTCTTGATCCCACACAACGACGCATCACAGTTAGTAGGACTACTCTGGGCGAGTGATCAGCTCGTCGCAGAGACCCCATCCTGACAACACATAACACTCACAACAAACACCCATGCCCCCGGTGGGATTCGAACCCACAATCCCAGAAAGCGAGGGGGCGCAGACCTACGCCTTAGACCGCGCGGCCACTGGGACCGGCGAAGTTGGGTGACAGCTTCTCCAAATGTAAATTCCCATGCCAAATTAGTTCGAAGATCGTTTTCCCTATCATCACTGCCGTCTGCCAACAGTCTGCACTAACCTTGACTTGGGAGAGGCCAGAATGCCTGAACTGCAAAAGCTATAAGAAAGGAATAATACAACAAGGGCTCCACTGTTCTACATCATTGTCAGATTAACATATTAAATAAAGGTAAGGGTAAAGGACAGGCCTTGAGGGCTCCTGGAGGTTGAGGCTTCCAGGAAATCTAGACATTCGGCACATGAATGTGATAAGGTTTTCAGCCCTACGCATCGGCCGCCTTTACCTCCAAAGAGATATCTTATTTTTGTTAGAGGCTGAATCGACCCCAGGGCCATAGTGCGGCTGAAAGAATTATGTTAATAAAAAATCCGAATGATCCATCGGGAATCGAACACGCGGTCTTCCGTCTTGTAGCTCAGTGTCTCAAACCAACTACGCCACCTCGTACCCTAATGTACTGTCTAAACTAGTGAAGTATTTGTGTACGGAACACTGGAATGTTGTTTCACCCTAACACTAGCTGCCATGAGGCATTTTGTCTTTCGGGTTTTCCGAATAAAATTTTGTATGTTATATCCGAAAATACAGACAGTTTCAGTTATCTTTATATTATAAAGCTATCTTGATTATTTTTAAACACTTGACTTCGTTTGCAATAGTGCTACGAATAAGTCTGTGATAATTCGACAGCGGTTAATCTTCTTTGTCTCTTCTTTTTCCTTGTAGCGTGAGGTGGTGTGATAGGTGGGATGGTGATTGTGATGCTGAAAATGAATAATTAATTTCAGTTACGGTTTATTTATGTGTTGACTCCACAGCCCAAAGCAGCTGCAAAATCGGTAACAAAAGGAATAAATCACACAAGACAAATAGATACAGATTACTGAACTATTGCACATAAGTGATGTTGTTACAGCGAGGAAGCATACAGCTGCAGTAAAATCCGATTATGCTTAGCATGTGTGTACCAATTTAGTACAAAACAAACAAAACAAAACATTTTGTTAAAGGGTGTTTTACAACAGCAAAGAAATATATTTACTTGCATGCACTGAGAATTAAAACGTGAAAATCGGTTAGAAGGTGACATAAAGTGCACTGCAGAGCGGGTGATGTTTAAGATACAAATTTCATGAAGCAGTCACGTACTGTTAAATGTAATTGTGTTCTGTAACGACATGCACTTAGTTTGAAAATATAAATATTCATACAATCTGACGTTCAGGTGACCGTGTATCGTGATAAATTCTTATAATAAATCCAAGTAGATGCACTAATTTCTCAAATTTATTTTTGGAATAAAACTCTGTATGTCCGAAACATGTAGAGTTTTATTCCAAAAATAAATTTGAGAAATTAGTGCATCTAGTTGGTTTTATTATAAGAATTCACACAATCCTAGGGTGGTGGTGATGATGATAATAATAATAATAATAATAATTCACGCTAAATATATGTTAGGTTCTTGTAGTACGAACTCTAATAAGGTCAGCTCAGATCGAACTGCTAAGCTCCTCCACTACGTTCCTGCCGTCTTCACCACAATGGAGGCATTTACCGTGTAGTGATAAGGGCTTTTCTATTTTCTATTGAAAGATGTCCGTGCTGTGTGTTATCATCCATCGTATCATTATTATTTCCACCTCGCTGAATTTGTGGGCGCCGAGATTTTATCCGGGATACGAAACATAAAAATCGCTCGGCGGTTTGTGTCCCTGGACACACTCAAGGTAGGGACTGTTGTCACTAAAATATATTCAAAGTGCTTTTATTATCTGATATGTCGCCCTACGCGTTGAATTATTTTTGAATAGGAAGAAACTAACAGGATTGTCTTCAGGATCAGAACACTCCAGATACCACGATGTTTGTATAGAACTTTTACTGGCTCTTAGTTCGGCAAAAGAATGATAAGACAAGATAATTTCTTTTTGTCCACAGCCCGAAGTGTGGTGGTTGTCTGCCCCCCAGGAGCACCGAGACCTTAGTCTGCACCTCCAAGACGACAGCCCCGTATCCATGGAAACAAGATGTCTCCTGAGGTAGCTGCTGAAACGCCTGCCAGCAGCATTCTACTTAGTGGTTACCCGCAACAAACATTTCGTCAGTCTCTATAGAATACATGATACATTACGTTTAGTAGTATTAGCGTATAATTACTTTAAACTTTATCGACATGCCGCACCTCAGTCGCTGTTTAGACCAGTTCAGTAGTTTTCGTCGCGTATAAACACTTTATGTATCTCTATAAAAGTACATTTTCAAAAGATTATCCACACATTACCACTGTTTAAATAACACAGGGGAATACGAACATTAAAATGGAAATATGGCAAATTGTCAATTCGTTCCCCCAACGCGCGGATTTAATTGAGACATGATAAATGTATTGTCATGTTTAAATGAATTTATGATTTTTCGTTTTTATTAAGCTAGCTCAGCAAATATAATTCGGTAGCATCACAGCGGACTGTAAAAGACACGCGGAATGCGAGGGAAATATTTTGACTTAATACATATTAAGTCAAACTATTTCGCTCGCATTCCGTACGTTTATGTTACTAACTCAGTGTATCAGATTTGTAGAAGATACAATTAATGACTTTCATAATTCGATATACGCAGCTGTAGTAATTAAGGAACGTAAATACCTGTTTCCAAGGTATTTCAGTCACATAATAATTATTAAATAATCTTACTACGTTTAGTTTTTTTTACAAGCACTTCTCATTCCTTTCACATTCAGGTCCATAGTAGAATGTTTTTGTTTTGTTACTTGCCTTAAAAAGGCAGATTATGCAGAATATAATTACGTTTTCATTACGTATACACAGATCTTTCCGGGGCTTTAGCCCGTGCACTTACATCAGACCTGTTCCAGCTTATTTCGAAATTAATGTTTATGCAAAAATAAATAAATGTAAAATATTTCTAATTGAATCACAAACGATAATATAAACTTAATTAACGAATGAATTAATATATTTACGACCGTGTTGGTTCAGCTGTCTCATAACAGTTAAGAAATAAACTTAAGCTGCTTACACAATACAGTTTAGTTGGAACTCATTTCTTGAATAATATAAAGAAATTTGCGAAATGTATTAGCAGCAGAAGTGCTTATAGCAGAGGGACAGTTATTGGAATAAACAATGAACAGATAAAATTAATAATCAATAATAAAATATTTTATTTTTAAGATGAAAGGCATCGGCGATAATGATGATAACAATAAAAGTATCTACATTTTTACGAGGAATAATTACGTTTTGTAATGGTGTAGAAGAACATTAGGAGAAAGGGGGGCCTACGTCCCTACACATATTGTAACAGTCGTTAAGTCTTCATCAGACCGAAAGAATGAATTAGGTAATTGTAGACATGTTGTATTCTATCTTTTGGGTGAATCCGCGGCGTCTGAACTTTATGTGCCGACGTTTCGGAACACTCTGTTCCATCTCCATATGAAAGCACAACCTATGAAGATGGAACATAGTGTTCCGAAACGTCGGCACATAAAATTCAGAAGTCGGGGTTTCACCCAAAGAATGAATACAACATTCAGAACACGGCGAAAGTTTGAAATCAAGAAACTGTATCGAAGTATGTGATTTGAATTTCTTAGGTCCATTGCTCTGTGTCTGTACTTACGTTAAATGAAGGTACTTTACGATTTAACGAATCTTGACGAATCTTCGTCTACCACTTTGGATTCAGAACTGTAGAGGGACATCCCATTCTCGGTGGTGTATAGATTTTGAGATTTTTATGGCAGATGTCGCTCACATGATGGTCTTACACTGGCTTTCAAACGATGTCATATAGTAGATTTGATCCAAATGAACGAAACTCACTAAACCTGTAGACAGAGGTGGCACTTTCCCACGAAGCGTCAGAACACAATCGTGGTACAAGCTGTAGTAATCTAGAAGTTTATCATTTGAATCCAGACGTAGGTCATAGGCAAGCACTAATTACCTTCAAAACGTATTTATAATATTCTTAAGGTTGACTTCCCAAACATCATGATGGGTGAATTACATAACTGACTGACACAAACCGCTTTGAAATTTGAAAGGAAAAGTATTACGTTTCTAAAAATAATTAGTTGAGTTGGAACGTCAATTATATTTAGAAAACAATTTCTGCGCACTTACAGATTAATATACTTGAAAGTTCCTTAAAAATTCCCTAACATCAACATCAATTTGTCTAAATAGCATAAAAAGGGATGGAACTCAATTTATTGATAGTATAAAATACCAAATACCAATTTTAATGTTATGAAAAGCCTCCAAATTGTTATCAGTTTCCTATTTGCATTAAATAACTTTACTCAAATAACATTGGGAAAGACAATTCGAAAACAATTGAATAAAATGCTCTTTTCAATTAGAGATGGCCGATATATGGGAATGCCTCTTATCCGTACCTCTAGTCTTACGTGTCACACGGCTGTGACGACACTCAGAAACCAAGCTCTGTCTTAACTGAGGCAATCGGTGTGCGACTTAATCGCAAAGCAAGTGCATTGGATACTGTATATTATAAAATAGAAAATACCAGTTAAATAATCTTGTAAATAAAGCCAACTTGGTGCACAATTTTTCTTAGTGTGTTTGTTTTCTCTACATGTTTCGGGCGACTATGTGCCCATCATCAGGAGAAATAACTGTATCTATGCGACACCTGGTATTTGTCACTCTGTGTGGATGACTGTCTGGTATGCAGGGTGGAATTTCATTCCATCCTGCATACCCTGTACCTAGTTGGCTTTATTGACAAAATTATGCAGGGATGCACGGTCAACAAAACATAAAAAACCAGTTATATAACTTTAAATTTATGCAGGACGATATTCCGTTAAAGAAACAGTTGCTGCAACCGAACCCCCAATTTCAGTTATGTTAAACTCACATGTGTTATGAAGTATGTGATTTATAGACACTTGGCTACAAACTAGTAGACTCGTAATTAAACTCCGAAATTTGAATTATGCCCAGCCGTGTAGCAGCACAGAAATGTAGGTAATCTGCCTCGAAATTCAGCCAACCACTACCATGGAATTCGTACGTTGCATGTCGTCAGACAAATTCACCTGATTATTCGGATTGCACCATTATTTGGCAGTAAAGGTTAATTTAACAGTTTAAGATGACGTGTCTTAGTTTCCGCTCTGAAGTAAAAACCGATTCATTCTATCTTTGGAAGTTAGTAAAGGCTTACAAATGCGAATGTTTTCTTTCGTTGTTCTTAGCTTCCAATTTAATACAGGGACTAAAATAATTCCACAGGCTTATAGGCGTGTCTGGGCCATTAGACGACGGAAGAAACTTTTTTTGGTTCATGAACGGAAATGGATGACGGAAGAAACATTTCTTGGTTCATGACCGGAAAGTGGCCCGTCTGACAACGAATAGGCCTACGATATAAAGAGTGAAATTACTGTACAAAGAAGTTGATATTAACATACCAATGGTTCCAGTACTCTTACTGTATTTCTTGTGGTTTAATTAAAATCTTGTAGGAGTTTCAAAACTTAAACTATCAAGTATTCTGTCAAAGGTTACACGGGTCAGTTGCTACAAAGAACGTTTAGCGAAAGTTCTCATACAAATTCATAAAGACCGTCTCATATCTGTTGTGCGTGCTATAAAACTGGCTAAGACTGTGAGTGATTTGAGGTTCTAACATAATTGTTGAAAAGTAAAGTCTTTTTGCATATGACGCCATGCGGATTGTTAATTATCGACGTTTCGGCGGAGATTGCTGCCTACGTTGTCAGGGCAATTCACAAAGATTACCATGAATATGGAGGCAGCAAGCGCCTTATAGATATCATTGACTAATTACCAGTTTATTGGGGTATGCGTTGGCGCAGTTAGTTGAGGCCCTGCGCTAAAATCCTGAAGGCTGCGGGTTCGAATCCCGATGGTTTTACTGAGACTTTTTATTGACATAATCCTTCCGACCGCGTTATGTTCCTGGGGTCGACTTACCGTCTAATAGAAATGAGTGTCAATAATATTGTCTGCGGTGTAAAAGTGACCGGAGCTTAGGGCTAACAACCTTACCACCTTCATGTGCCGATTGTCTTGAAATCTGGCAGCCTTAACCTCCTGGAACCCTCAGGGCCTGTCCAGGACTGTACATGGATTACTGTACTTTTACCTTTAATTACCAATTGACACGGCGTCATGTTGCTCACGATTTTAATCATGTTAAATTGACCTAGGTGATACATGTTATTGCACCATAACACATTTCATAAAGGTGCGAAAACTTCTGGAACACCCTTTTTAGACTTCTTTTGAGCCTGGTTGTCGTTTGAAGTGATGAGAACAACTGAAGTTTAATTATTTAACGTTTTGCTACTTCACTGTATTTGAAGAGGGACAAATTCCTGCCATTTCAGCGTATTTCTGTGCCGTAACACAGGATCATTCAGGGAGTTTTAAAATCTTATTAAAATGTAGTTTTTCCACAATAAGTTATTTCCGAGAAATTTTATTTGTTACAGACTAATTAAGGGGATTAATTTGAAAGTTTTCTTTTATAATTTTGCCCGTTCTCTGAAGCTGACTTTCCAGAAGTTCTGTGAAATTTCTGTGTATACAACGCCATGCTGTCCTTCAGACATGTACATTAGGTAACCAGAAAGTGAATTTTAATTAATAGCATTTAGACTCCTTGGTACTTAATTCTTAAAGTGTTTGAGATAGCATTTAATTTTTTTGGCCTTCAATTCAAGCCATTACAATTGAACAATTACAGAAACTTGTCCCAACATAATTCAGAACCTTATGTACTTTCCTACATCAACATGTTTAATTGTATTGTCGAAATGGCGATAGTTCCACTGACATATTAGGTTTTTGAATTTGTAGAAAGAAGATTGATATTAATCCGTGTTGGCAGTTATTACTGCCTTTTTCTCTTCTTAATTCCACAGTTTTATAAAGTTTCGATACTTCTAGAAGATCCCGAACTATTTTGGCCCTTTTTTTCTAGCAATTATATGAGTAGTGTTCAGTTACAGTAGCATAAAATCATAACATGAAAGCTGGAATGAGATTTGCACAATGATGGGCATATGCCTTAAAGTTTTCTGCTTTAGAATTGTCTGTATTGCAAACCATAAACGTTGTTTAATGTATCCCTCGAATAAGGCTCATTTGAAATGAAACTGAACTTCCCTGATAGTTTATTTTTACGTAACAAGTTCTACATTGAGGTTTCAGTTTCTGAGAGCAGCACACACGGGTCGATATTTGCATCACGTCCTGCTGTTATCCGCCGCCAATTTGTTACTGCATTCAATTTAGGTTCTCCTAAATTATGCTATAAAATTTATCTAAAGTTTCTTAGCTAGCGGAATCAATCGTATTGTTACTTGAATTGTTTTATTTACATTTGTACTTTATTTTCTGTGTTGGGTATCCCCCCCCCCCGTGGCGCTGCGGACCAACGCGGACCATGGACTCCTCATTCTTGAGGTTTCTAGATCACACACAACGACACATCACAGTCGGGAAGACTCCTCTGGACGCGTGACCAGTGCGTCGCAGACCTCTACCTGACAACATACAACACTCACAACAGACAGACATCCATGCGCCCGGTGGGATTCGAACCCACAATCTCAGCAGGCGAGCGGCCGTAGATCTACGCCTTAGACCGCGCGGCCACTGGGACCGGCGTTGGGTATTTATAAAAATACATAAATGAGTTTCAGAAGGGATAACATTCTACGGCGTACAGGACAGAGGACGCGGATTGTGGTGTCCTGCTGAGGATCTCCGAAGAAATCTATAGGTTTTGGTAGTATACTTTAACAAAGAATTGAATATTCTTGCCAGGAACAAATTTAGAGGTTCTGAAATGCACACTGCTGACTCAAAAACCTGTGGACAAACTTGTAAAGAACTTTTAATTTCGTTTGGGAAAGTGAGGCACCGATCCAATTACAGCGGAACTATTCCAGCCAGGCGACAGGACATTGTTCTCAAAGTTATAGAAACTTACAGACTGTCTTTCGAATAAGGAAGAAATGCCACTTACTTAGCTGCAACGTTATCTCTATTAATTTCAGATTAATTTCAATTGTAGTCGCGATTCTTCCCTTATAGGCAGAACCTTTTTGGAATTAAATTATTGCTAATCATCAGTACCGCATGAGGTTTAATAGGTTAACTCTTGTAGTCTTTAGCATTCGACGATATTGCAGACAAAGTGGGAATATGATTGAGCAATATATTATATACGTATATTTTTAAATACCGTGTTAATTAGGAAATAAATATTGTCTTAAGTTTTCAATTCGAATCCAGAACACCCAAAAAAAGTTTTACGCCAAGAAACATGTTTGCGTGCATGAGGTGTCTACTAAAGTTAGTAAACATGTCTAATTTTGCAATCTACAGTGAGTAAAACAAGAGGGTGGTTTCATGTAATGCATTTACATTTTGCTGTAGAATCTGCAGTCAGGAAGTGCAAAAGTATTAGATTTGGAGTGACGTTTGATGGCGCAAAGCAGGTTCTTGTTGCTGTTGATAATGTGCGTTTCTTGGAGGAAGTGTGACAACTGCAGGGATAAAAAAGGCATTGTCCTACTGGATTGCCAACAATTTATTTAAACCAATTAAGTACGGATAAGTTATCACATAGAGTCAAGGAAGAAAACAACATCCTACTTACAATAAAAGGAGGAAGACTAACTGGATTGGTCACATCTTGCGTAGGACCTGCCTTATGAAACACGTTATTGAGGAAAAGATATCAGGAAAGATAGGCGTGAAAGGAAGACGAGGAAGAGGACGTAAGCCGTCACTGCATGAATTTAAAGAAACGAGGAGATACTGGAAGTTAAAAGAGAAAGCACTAGATCGCTCTGTCTGGAGAACGCCCTTTGGAAGAGTCTATGGACGTGGGGCAAACAGCCGGCTTGATGTTGATGACCCGTAAAAAAATGTCATAAAACCAGAATCAGCAATAAAAATGTATGTGAAACTACATTTAATACACTGTTTGAAATTTTTTATCGTCTACATTTTAACCAATCGCAGTAGGAAATGGAAATTAGTGTCGTGATAAAATTGGAAAATTGTTTGTCATTCGGGTCAAAAACTGCAGTCGGTTCTACATTGACAAACGTACCAAATCAAGGGGTACAAATTAATAAATACACCAGTTTTGTGGACAAAATGAAGCAAAGCGCACAGGAAAATATGTTCTAACGCGGGTAAAGTGGGTATCACGTAACGGGACAGTTCACTTGTGCAGGTCGCGTAGTGCGAAATTGACAGTGGTTGTTGAGAAACAGGGAACTCATACAACATTCTGTTGAAAACTCTTTAAATCGACGTTTGAATGTCCGAAACAGTCGGCTGTGAGGGTGGGCGATGAAAGCAGGTGTCTTATGGTCGTGTCCAATAAAAGGTTTCAGTAGTGGCGGTGTTGGAACGTTGGGTTCTGCTACGAATATTCTGCGTATCTCGATTTGCTTAACGACGCATTAAATAGCCCACGGTACATATTGTAGACTGACAAGATGGCTGGTTAGTAATGAATGCCAATGAATTTTGAAGGAAGTGACCCTGTCCTACCTCAAGGAGGTATTCCTACGTCTTTGGAGGCGGTGCGGAAAACTACAGTCATTTCAACTAGCTTTTGGGCCCAAATCTGAAAATGGAACGTGCTAAATGAGCAGCAGGTTTACCACCTTCTTGGCCGGGTTTTCGGTGGCACAGCCGTAGGCCTATGTTATTCGTGGTCAGTTTTAGGCATATTTGGTTGACGCTAGTGTCAGTCCTTCAGAAGTGAAACAGTTTTATGTGGGCTGTGTTATCACTTTTATTACTATTAACTATTATTAATACTATTATTACAGTGGTTATCGGATCATTGTCGATGGTAAAGGGGCCGGTGCGTGGTGTTAACCACCCACCCCTTCTAGCGCTGAGGTTAAAGAAAGAGTAAATCTGTACCTCCCCCACTGGCTTCATGACAGGTTATATGTTTCATTTTACCTGTATTATTATTATTATTATTATTGTTTTTGGGGGGTACTCTGAATTTTGTTCATCTTTCACTGATATTATTCATCTTCGATTTCCCAATCTGAAACTCTGAGACTTACCATTTTTTTTTCATATTGGTTAGTCCCTCAAGAACTGTTCCTCCACCAGTTGTGCCACTGCTGCAGATTCAGTTTGCTGCAATTTTGATATATTCAGACGGCCAAATCCTTATGTTCATTCAGATCCGATATTAATTTGTGTCTCATTTCATGCGGTGTTGTAATAAATTATGTAAGCGTTATTTCATTTTGTTTGTCTTTGTTCCAAATGCGTCCCCTTTATTCGTATTTCTTGTTTATATTTGTGTGCTATCACTCGTCCTAACTTTTTGAAGTTAATGAAGTCTTACTAATTTTTGCTTCTCTGTTGTTATGCTATAGTGAAATGTATTTGGACTTCAACTGTCGACATTTACAAAGAGTTGTCCTACGCAAACAAAAGTGTATTCGTGCGTGAGGATCGCATTTAACCTACATTTCCACAAAGATGTCCTTTTGCCGCAGCAGCTGATTTTGAAATTGCCATGAGCGTGTAAAATTGTCAGCATTTGTTCATTTCAAACAAAAGATCTGACTACAAAGCGAATGATTAGGCACGCGTATGTGCACCATTTCTTCTCCTCAGTTATGGTTGTACCCCAAACAAACCCATAAATGTAGCATTGGGTAAATAAAAATTGGGCAAATTTCATGCTGTAGAGTGGGGGGATTTTCGATGTACAAAAAATAATGAAATGCTCGCTGTGCTGTGATGTGCTTATGCTAGTATCAGACACGTACTGTGAAATGTCTACCACAAAACGTGAAGTAAATTGTTAATCTGTAACTGATACAAGTCACTGGGCAATTATGTGTTCAGATTTACACTTCGAAGGAAGTACCTGTAGTGAAACAAATTTGATTTATACTTGTTTATAACATTTGGTAGCTTATATGTGTGGAAGTTTCAATGAATACGAATTTTTATTACCCGATTCGTAAATAAATCCGAATATAACACCATAATATTTACGAATTATAAAGTAGGTGGGTGTAAAACACCAATGTTATGAGGATTATGATGCTATTCCATCACGTAATCAATGCTGTCAGAAAATATGATTGTACTCGTATCTGCCCTCACTCAATGATAATTCATTTTCTTGCGTGCCACATTTTGTAGCATACGGTTTTTCTTATCTTTGGCACTGACGTTCCTACTGTTTATATTTCTATGGCGTTAGTACTTCCTCTCCTCTGACCAGAAAAACCTGTTCTTATTTCAGTGACAGGCAGCGCAGTTTCTGCTTTGCCTCAGAAGTGGTATGGTGAGGTTGCGGTTACAGTTGTGGCTACGGTCATGATACTGAAATACCTAGACGAATTTTTGACCAGCAGACATGAATACTACAGCTTTATTGAGTGGATTTTTTAATGAAATATTCCGACAAACTTCCTAAATTTGGTTTTATGTGGGGATGTGTGTTAATCAAAGAAAATACGGTTGCTTGAATTAAGTGTACATAAGTTATACCTAGAGATGTGTTGTGGTTATGGTCACAGAAGTGTTGGCGGAGTTAAACACGGTCTTTAGGCCGAATTTTGACATACTGCATTCCTTGATAAGTGTTTTGGAAAGTGTTCTTTTTTCTGAAGAGTACTACACCCAGTGAACTGTGTCTAATTAGTTTGTTTAAGGGACAGAAATATTTATTTTCGCGACTTGTGCAAATGTGCGATGCAACAGTACTAAGCAAACACGTCGATAAATTTTACATTCATTGTTCCGTGCATCATTGTAATTGTTTAAAAAATAACCAACACGATGTCACTTGTGGACTATCCTTTATTTTCATGGGTAGTCGTCATTCCTTCTCTACATGTTTCG
>Ga0136643_10000998_pt1 | contig 33418 bp, 28 predicted proteins | sample TergutLab28metaG_FD_96883 | JGI IMG/M metagenome (GOLD analysis project Ga0136643, IMG submission 96883) | Labiotermes labralis P1 segment gut microbial communities from Petit-Saut dam, French Guiana - Lab288 P1 (version 3) (version 3) | ecosystem: Host-associated > Arthropoda: Insects >...
GAGGATCTCAGAACTGTGGCAAATTGTGGGTCATTTCATAACTCCATCAGTTGCTCAGTTATCAGAACATAGATGTAGAGGAATGACTGTTATATCATTAGGAGCAAAGTTTTGGTAGGCACCTTTCTTCACAGCTTAACGCAAGTTTATTTGCATTTTTCCACACTTACCATTATAAACTGATACAACAGCTCTGTGTACTGCATTAAATCAAACACACTTTCAGTGCTGGAACTAACCATGCTCTCTGCTTAACTGCCCTACTGACCACAGAAACCTGTTGTTCATGACTTAAAGCAAGGTAGATATTATTCAAAACACAGCTAAAGTTTATTAGCTAATGGTGGTAATCAAGTTGGTAACTACATGTTTCGGCCCATTTTAATGGCCATCATCAGATAGTACATTTAGCTTCAAGAGTTTATACCAAATTCAAATAGACTTTGTTAAGCTTAACTGGTCATACGCAGCCTCTAGCCAGAGGAACAAGGAACATACCGCTTTTAGTCTTCATTAAGAGGTCAGCACATATGGTATGCAGTCGCCATCCCACTCTGTACTCAAACCAAAGACTACGAGGTAGTCCCACCCAACACATGGCTACTCGTGGAAATATACAGTACACTATACACATCTAGATTAGCTTGCATGGCTTGCTACATATTAAGATGATTGAGATCTCATCATCAAACAAAGTCTATTTGCATATTGTATAAACTCTTGAAGCTAAATGTACAATCTGATGATGGCCATTAAAATGGGCCGAAACGTGTAGTTACCAACTTGATTACCACCATTAGCTAATAAACTTTAGTTGTGTTTTGACTAGTATCTACCTTGCTTTAAGTTTTATAATACACAATGGGGATGTCTCACCTCAAAGCTGTTCATGACGATGGATAAGGGCTTGTGATTGACCATTGAGTTACAAGAAGTGGTGCATGGTCCATCCCACTCTAGTCACCTTTAGACAGTACTTGGCTTGTTTGACTGTGAGTTAGGTGGTTGGTTTACCACCATTGAACTCTATTGTCAAAGTTCCTGATAATGAGGTGGAGCTTATCTTCATGTATCTTGTCTGATTTGATGTGTCATCACCCTTCACTGGGAACCATATTAAGAGGGCAACATGTATTATAGTTGTATGGAAAAATTTTGGTCCCAAATTGTTGTGATGTCGGGGGGAGGAAAAACTTCATACAGGGGGGATTTTTAAGTGGGTTACTCTGTACTTGGGAAAATCATAAAAAGAGGGAAGTACTGTGTTGTTGGTAGTAGAGCAAGGTCAGCTAGTTGTAATGGAAAAGATGATGGTGATTTACTGTTATCAGTATTAGTATTCCACTTTTTTTAAATGTGTAATCTGTTTAGTAAATGTAACCTGTGTTCTTTACAGCTATGCACAGGCTTTGAAAAGGTTCCATGGGTGGTGGAGCTAGGGGTTCTTCTTGAGCCTGCTTATTTTCTGTCTACTGTTGTATTCTCCCCCACTTCCATCTCCCCTTGATGTGTGTCAAACATTCCAAAGCTCTTGTCACTGATAAAGTTGGCATGTGGTTGTGACTACCTGTATTTGTGTGAACTAAAGGCTTAGTTAACTGGGGGACAGTACATCTAACTGTGATTTATGCCCAAGTTTTGTTTCCTGAGACAGCTGCTGTAAATCAAAAAGGCATAATTTCAACATGTTATTACTGTAATAAATAACGATCCATGGTCAGTGCTGTGAATTAAAGTGTATGGTGTAAGTTAAGGTCTGATTGTGCAGGTAAGTATGATGATGGCGAAGCATAAAGAGTTGGAGACAGATGGGAAAGGGAGTCCATCCATGGGACTTATTTTTGTGGCCATAGTGTAAACTGATGCATTTTTTTTTGCATGTTTTTGTATATTAACTGTTTACTGGACTCAAATTTCATCACTTTGTGTTGTTTAAGAATTAAACCAGCATTTGAGATGGCACCTGTTCCACTGGAAGGTCATCAGACTCCGGTTGGGAATAATGTTCCTCAGGAAGGCAATAGAGGGGGTTCAATATCACTTGCAGTGCTTATTGATTTCATCATCCAGCGAACATATCATGAGCTTACTGTGTTAGCAGAACTGTAAGTAAATGCACATTGTATGTTTATAAAAATGGCTACAACAAAAGAGCAGGAGGCATTCGTATATCTCTGATATGTGACGTATTTTCTTGAAACAGATTATTCCTAAGAGCTTTTCTTCTTCTTTTTATTTTTACCAGTCTCACTCTTATTCTTAAACCACATTAGTAGAGTCACTTCCTGGCTATGTAGAACTCATATACCAGCAGAGTGCCCATACATGTGAGTGCACATTTTCTGGTAAGAAATTGAGCTGAGGTTGACTCAACCTTTAACAGAAATGAGTACCAGGAGTATTTTCTGGGGATAAAGGCAGCCAGTGTGTAAGGCTGACAACCTACCACCATCCTGTGCCGTTGTCACAAAATCTGGGAACCTTAACTTCCTGGAACCCTCTGGGCCCCTCCAGGCCTGTAACAGGACTGCTTTACCTTTACCTTTCATATGTATATTGAATGGGACTGTAGTTATGGTAACAGGTGCATTGATTCAGCTTCAAAAAGTGACCACATGCAGAATGATGATTCAGGTGTTGAATGTTGCTGTAAGCTGCAACAAATAGAGAACTGTAATGTCACTGATAATGAATACTTTACTGCATGAAATTTTTAATATGGGTTGGTGTGTTTTGAATTTCAGGCCTTAAATAGGGGTTCATTAGTAAGGGGTGTCCAAAATCATTTGTAACAATGAAAAATATTTATTTGTAATGTGCTTTTTTTTTTCTCTTTTTTTCTTATAACATTTACAGTCATGGAATTTTAAATACCAAAAGATGGTATAATTCATTCTACTGAAAATGTTGTGTGATGAGTCTATGCAAGTTGGAAATTATAACAAGGTCCTCAGTTATTGATGGACTTGAATTTTTGCAAGTTTCATCATATCACTGTGAGATTTACATCTGGCACTTGTGGTGTTAGTTTACATAACCTTACACATGCTTATTACTGTACATGTTTCTACTTTAATTTCCAGCCTTCCTCGGAAGACGGATATGGAACGTAAGATAGAGATATATAACTTCTCAGCAAGGACACGTCAGTTATTTGTGAGATTGTTAGCTCTTGTGAAATGGGCCAGCAGTGCTTCCAAAGTGGACAAATCAGCAGTGAGTACAACGATTGTGATTTATGTTGTATGTGTTTTTGTAGATGAGTGGTAACGATTTTATTGTGGATGTGCAATGAGCATTTAGTGATACCATATACTTGCATTGTAGGCCTGTGAGCTTACCTTTTTTATTGAAAGATAATTGCACTTTCTTGACATATGTTTCAGGTTCCAAAGAGTTGCATCTATTTTGTTCTCTTGTATTGACTTTTGTAACAGTTATTATTTTCTGTAGCCAGTTTTAAAATTACCACTGAATTCGTCTTTTGGTACCTAACATATATGACAACAAAACTGAGAGTGTGTCACTCTGGCTTCTTATTCACAAGATCCTGTGTTAAAAGTCTGGCTCTACACACCAGATGTTCCTTTAGCCAAATGCTGTGATTGTACCTCAGATTAGCCCATGACAGCTTCCACTGTGTGACTCAGTGCCACAACTCGCATCCTGCCACACAGCCATGTAATGAATTTCTTACTAAACCTTGGTAAAGAATTAGGGGCACAAAGCAGAATGTATTATTACTGACATTTTTATGGCTGGACTCCTCCTTTGTATTTTCAGCACATAATGGCATTTCTGGATAAACAATCACTCCTGTTTGTGGACACAGCAGATATGTTGGCACGAATGGCAAGGGAAACTTTGGTCCATGCCCGATTACCAAATTTCCACATCCCTGCAGCAGTAGAGGTTCTTACAACTGGAACATATTCAAGACTGCCTGCATGCATTAGGGTAAGTTATTTTAAATGTAATATAAAGGTTTGTTGAAAACTGCCTCTATAAAAGTAATGATGAGTAAAATGGATTTCTTTTCAGACTTTTAAATATTTGGGATTATGTTGAGTAAAATTTTTTGTTTGTTTGTGTCTGTGTATATTAGCCATACAGGATTATTAGCAATTGCTGCTGAAATTAGTGCTGAGCAATATAAGCTTGAATTTTTCAAATTTAAATACATAGAGTAATGTTCAGTAAAATGTGTTTGTTAATTTATACTAAATGTACAAGGTTATAGGAAGTAAGGTTGAGTAAATTAAGATTAAGTATGTATCATTGTGTTTCATACAATATTTTTTTTAATGTATGTTTTGTATTAACAACACAGGGTTAATAAAAATTGCTTCAGAAAGTAATGAGAAGTAAAATGCCAAGAAGTATCTTTAAAAACCGAAGTGTGGTGAACTCTTGACTAAATGTTATTAACTGATCATTATGTAAGGTTAAGATGAGGAACAACACCATAAATTCAGTTAAACAGAACAAACAAGAATAAGATAATTGCAGAGTTCTCACTGCCTTTTTTGTTTAGATCTGTCTTCCCAGTGATGCTCAGAGAGTCTGGATATTGTTGTAAAAACCTGCATCTTTAAGTCAGGCACTTTTCCTGTTACTCCAGTTAGGAGCCCAAGGCTCCACAAAGCAATGCCGGCAAACTATGTTTTCAGCTATTGCCTTGACCTCTCTCCAAGTCTTTACTGCTGTTTCAGCTTGTTCCTCTATTGTTGTCTTGCATCTCCTTCTCGGTCGTCCTTTATTACATTGTCCATGGTGGGGGCTTCAGCTCAGAGCCTGTTTCTCTGTGGCAGAGGACTGCTTGCTCAGTGTATGTCTGATCCACTTCCATTTCTCTATTGTAATTTTCACTGCCTCTTCTTTCGTTATAACAAACCATCTTTTAAATGGATAGGAAAATGTGTAAATGCATTATTTTGTACTCTATTGTATGGCTTGTGGTAGAAGAGTATTTATTGCTTTCAAAGGACCGTATAGTACCTCCTGATCCCATCACCTCTTCAGAGAGGAGATCAACACTTTTGCGACTTAATCAAGTGATTCAGCATCGTCTTGTAACTGGAAATCTTCTTCCACAGATGAGGAATCTGAAGGTAAAGCATTAAATTTTGATAATTGTAATTTAGTGGTGATTGTTGCAATGTGTTTGCAACTGAAAATTGCAAAATTTACATGTCAAGTTTGCCATATTGGTCTTTGTGTCTGCATGCAACCACATGAGAACTGCTGAATGGATTTTCATGAACTTTCATATTGGAGGGTTTTAGTAAAAATGTTTCAAACATTCAGTTTTAATTAAATCTGGGCAGTTGTAACTCACTAAAAACTTAGTGGTGAGAGAATTGTTTTGTATCTAAGATGCAGAGAACATGCAACAACATTTCCCAGGGGAGTTATACATAAGCAGTTATATGTAGCAGAATTGTTACAATGTTCATATATTTGCTACTGTTTTTCAGGAGTAGGTTTTTTGTGTTAATGAAGTGGTTGTTGTTAAGTGAAGTACAAGACATGAGTTTATTTAATCTGTGGGCTGTTTTACAGTGAAACAGAAAAGAGAAGAAGGAATTTCGTAAAGCATCAGTAATGACTGTTGTAGATGTTTAAAATATGTGAATTCTAGATGGACTTATACTTGCATTTACTGTATTTCCATCTTGCATTAAAGTGTATTTTCCACAAATGAAAATGAATGAACACACATGTTGCATTATTTGTTGTCCAGTCTTGCATTACAACATACTACTTGAAACTCACGCTGGTTTCAGTGTAATGTGAAAGAGTGATGGAAAGTAGTTGCATGAGAGAGATGTAGAGTATGACACACATCATACTTAACATGACACAGATAACATAAATGAATAATCAAATTAGCATTTACTCACCCTTTTGAAAATTGGGATTTCTGTTCATAGACAGCTCTGTGGGATTGGCTTGTTGCAGGAAAAGACAAGTAACATCGTGTTTCACAAATACACCCAAGATTTTATCTCATGTTTAACTGGATGGGTTCCAATCATTTATTTTTATTGTGTTCTAAACTGATTAAAAAGATGAACAGAAGATCTTGGGCTTTAAGATATGGTTTACAGAGTGACTGTTTTGGACTCAGTGTGTGTGTTATTGAGAATACTTGTAGAGATTCTGGTGTCAGCACAAACTGCAGTTGTCTGTTTCTGCTGGCAGTGCAGTTCATATTTATTAAATTACGTAAAGGCATGTTTAAATGCCTTTACCACAACTTGTGTTGAAGCCATGCCTAGTGTCATGAATGTATTCTTGTATTAGCTAATGTTGATTCTGGACACACACAGTCCCCTAGCCAGTCCCTGCTGTCCAGTGATGCAGGTTCAGCCATCGATCTGAAGGCATGGATTATCAGAATAGATTTTTTGGTGTACCCATGATATGGCAGCACTGTGATCTGCACCAGTCCCAGTCGTAGTTACAATAGTCGTATTCCATACATGTAGCAGTAGAAGGCACAGGAATATGGCTTCTACTATGTTTGCAGTTAAGTTAGCAGCGTGCCAGTTTATGTTGTGACTGTGTGGAACATGAGAGTGACTGAGAACAAGGAACTGGGTGGAAGATGGTATAAATTGGTTACTGTGTTGCGGCAAGCTGATTTGGCTGCAACCCTACAGCTTTAATATGCTTGGTTTAGTGGGTAAAGGCAAGTCTTGCTACTGTTGCTTAGAATAATGAACACACTGGTAACAAGATATGTTCCTTATGTAATTCTCAATGAGAAGCATGCAGTACAGCACTGTATCTGACCATAAACATGAAGTGATTGATGTACATGAACTGCACGTTGGAATTACAGCCTCTGCATGATGACCTGTCAACAGCTACGTGACTTTTGGAAGAAACTTCTGGGACTTGGTTGAACCTCTCTGTGTGTGTTGCACCTACACTTTTGTTTGCATGCATATTTGTTTCCATTTATGTTGGAGGGAAGTGAGTGGGTTAGCTATTTGATGAGGGTGTTGTGTCTGGAAGTGATGCCATTCTAAATTATTTTCTCTTTGTATGTGGGTGTGTTATCATAATTACATTTTGTCTTTTTTTGTAGATTGAGAGTGGTCGGGTCACATTTACTGTGGAACATGAATTTGAAGTTTCCCTTACAGTAATGGGAGATGGACCAAATATTCCATGGAGGTTGTTGGATATTGATATCCTTGTTGAGGATAAAGAAACTGGTGGTATGATATTTATCTCAAAATGAGCTGTAATTTTGCTTTGAATATACATTTTCTTCCTCAGTAGGTTATTCTTTAACCTTTTGGTGCTGAATATTACATACGTAAAGTGCAGGGTGATGCTCACAATACCAATGTTATGTACATGTAACTGCTCTAATGCAGCCCTTTTATTCAGGGGTTATTTAAATTTTGTTCCTCTACACCTCAGTACAGGCATTTAATTCTGGTGCCAAAGGGTTAAATTGTTTTTCTTTAGAAGTTGTTGTATTGGCAGCAGTGTTAATAAATTCCACCTGAGTCATAGTGGCTTAGCTCTATTGCCCCCACAGAGAGCATGTAATGGCTATCAACCTCATGTGTATTTGTCTCGGTAATATTGACTTACATCTGTTGGGTGTGACACTTGCAAGTTGTCCCTATTATCATTTCGTGGATTATGTCTTCATTGTTACAAAGAAACCTTGCATCCTCTGGGAGAAACCATCACAGCTACCATGCTTATGGACACCTGTATTTAGACTGGTGTTTTTGGATCATGATTATAATTAGAAGTTTTTCGCAGGTTAAATTGATCTGTCCTGACTAGCAGTGCGCTGCAAACCACAAACTGATAAATGTTGTGTTGTTATTGTGAAATATTATAGCTCCATTACGAGATAAGGATAGCCGGTCATTTAGTTAGCTCAGTCATTTTTGTGGACTTAAAAGATTTTTTCAAACCAGACATTTGGATTTTGCATGTTTTTATTGTATCTGCAAGGAACTCTATGCAAATCAGTGTTGCTTGTGAATTAATGATGATAAATTTGTAATCTTTTGGCCCTGTAGTTTCACCATATTCATGACATGTGACTTTTTAATGCTAAATTAATTTAAAGAATTTTTTTAATGTTTTCAATTTTGTCGTGTTTGTATTCTTTCTGACCCAAATGAAGTATGAACTTTGGCTTTTGGTGTTTAGCCACCCCAGCTGTTAAAGCTGTTAAATTGCAGCTTCCATCTTCAGAGTGACTGATGTGCAAGGGGGAAGTGGCCTTATAAGTGTGTCTTGCAGTGAGATTTACCAGTGCTGCATGCCCCTCACCCTTACAGTGTGCTGCACTCTGTATATTAACCTCTTCCTTTTCCATCTCATACATTTGGAGATTTGCAGTCATAATATATGCCAAAGTGAAACATCTTCATTATTAGATGTGGCCAAACTCTGAAATCCTTACTTACACATTAGATATGGGCTGCAGCATTGTGAGGACAAGAAAGTGTGAATAGAATTAGTTTTTTACCCCCTGCAGGTGAAATACAGACCAAGTTACACTCTTGTACTGACTTTCTTTGGACCTGTCTGTGAATTTTCAAGTTGAGGCTTTCTGTTGTACCTGTGTTAGGAACTATGTTTTGAAGTGACAGTGCAATGTAATGTGTACAATTCATTGGAGTGAAGAGAATGTCTTTGTTTTTCAGATGGTAAGGCATTGGTCCATTCTCTCCAGGTGCAGTATATCCATCAAGTAATCCAGTCAAGATTAGTTGATAATCCCCAGCCTCTTACTGAGGTCTACAACTGTCTGCACTTTTTCTGTCAGAGTCTTCAACTTGAGGTACGATTTAATAGCAAACCAAATTTAGGCATATCTTTGTTAAATTGGCTAGTATGGTGCCAGAAATGAGTGTGTTAAAATTAAAGACTTTATACCCACTTCTGTACTTCTGCACCAAATATTACCGTCTTTCTTGGAATCAAATGTTGCAGTTAAGTGGGTAGTGTGACTGCTTTATATTTCTGAAATCTCAGTTTCAAATCTTTATTTAAAAACTATTTTGTGAAAGGTTTTCATTGTGTTTCAAAGTACCTCCACAATAATTATGGTATAGGATCCTAAATTGAGTCACAGCTGTTTCCTTCTGCAACCATTCACTGTTTAGCGGTCACATTTCCAGCACTGTTGTTCTGAGCTATGACATTGTCCTTAAATAAACCTCCTTATTTGAGAGCACTGTGATACAGATTTGAGCGAAGTACTCGCTGTCTCTTTGATACTAGGCATTCTTGGGTGTAACAACGGAGGTTATTTTGTCATTGTTCACGTGTTAGTGTATAGAAATGTCCTATAAACCATGAATCACCAGAAATTTGTTGTATTTTGCCATATTGTTGTGTGGTTTATCACATGTAATAATAAATGAAATTACAAGAATAATAACACTGAATTTTTCTGTGTACAGGTACTGTACTCCCAGACACTTCGTCTGTGTAGGGACCGTTTGGATGATCACATCCATGTGGATGAGTACACACCAGGGAAGTGCTTGTCTATTTCATATTGGAGGTAATAAATTATTTCATAATTTTGTTGTTTCATGGTGGATACTGTAATATGTGGAAAATGGGGTTAAGCTTTTTGTTTCTTTTAACACTGTATGTAGTACTCTCCATTTCTGTTTGTTTCTCATGTATGACTTTTGACTTTCACTTTAATAAGAATTTGTCGCTACTTTCCATTGTAGCTGATGCTACCTTTCCTGTATTGGTATGAACCATTTTTTATAATCTCTGCATATCAAGGGAGAAAATGGGAACTGTTGATTTGCTGATATTTAGCTTAGTCATAGTTATTGTAATAGTCTTTAATTTCAAGTCAAAGTAGTCCACTTGCATGTGAATGTCATTGTTGCATGCATGCAATAAGTGCTTTTTTTTTTTTGAGAGAGAGAGAGCTTTATCATTGTAACAAACATATCTATACATTATTGGATATCTGGTTTGTGTTGAACAGTAACAAGCATTGGTATTCTGAAATAATTAATATTTTTCACTATTCACTTGTAGAAGTGGATGCATAATTTTATTTCCAACTCTGCATAGTAATGTGACTCTTTCATTTGATATTCCATATAGCCAAGATGGTCAGGCAGTACAGTGAGTAGGCTAGGGACTGGTTACCTAGTGTACAGTTTCAGGCAGAAGCTGAGATTTTTCTGTATTGTCATCACATCTAGACTAATTTAGCCCTTTCCCCAGGGGTAAAATAGCCAGGGTGTGACATTGACCAAGCTGTAATCCAACCCACCACGTACACCCTCAGTGTGTGGTGCTTAGTTCAACATGGATCTTGGCTGTTACCTCTATTACTCCATAATTTACATTTTAGGGAATTAACCTGCAAAGATCCAAGGTCAGAGTTGGGATATCGACTGACTGTACAAGTGGATACTCACGACCCAGCACGGCCTCTTGCTGTTGTCCATGTTCCGTCACTTGGCAGTAAGGTAAGGTACCATGTTTATATTGTAAGAATCTTCCATTGTAATTAGTGATGGTACCCTTAATTGTGCACACCAATCTGTGTGTATCCTCTTCATAATGATACTGTGGAAAAGGAAAATTCATTGTAGTTTGTGTAGGTTAGTTGGCCAAATTCAGTTTAGATGCTTTTGGATACACTTGACAACTTTGTAACAGGTATTAAGTACATTTTTAGAAATATTTCAGTAAATTTTGAGAGCACCGGAAAGTATTTAGGTAAAAAGTGTTACATGACTTTTTCCAGAAATCTAGGAGCCACCTCTAATTTCTAGGTGCAAGAGGGTGACATGCAGTAAGTTTCACACTGAGGACCCACAAATATTAGGCACCATGGTACAAAATCAAGTCACCTGGGTGGTTTACATTGGATTTGTGCACCCCTATGTTAATATTCATGATACTTAACATTATGAATATTTACAGCAGGTCACATGCCTTATCCCATTCCTGCTCTTAGTTTCTTAGTGAAATTATCTGATGTGTGAGCTTTATTAAGATCACTGTCACATCCATGAGGACTGTAATCTTGCTACTTATTGTTGTAAGAACTTAAAATATGAAAACTTTATTTACTACTTCACAGGAAAGTGAAATTGCAGACAGAGCCATAAGATCCGATTTGTTATCCATGGAGCGTCTTTTGGTGCACACAATATATGTTCGGACACGGAGTCGTCTCACAGAGCTGAAACAGGAATTGCAAACCATGCTGAAAGATGTGGAATGTAAGGACCATTGTCTTTTGTATTTTTTGATACATCTTTTGTCATGTGCAACATTTTCCATCAAAAATCTTTTATTAGACTTATGGTCAGATTTGTCTTTGGTTGCATCTTTAAGGATTCTTATAATTATAACACTGAAGCTTGGCATATCATGCCCCACAGTGCATGTCAGGATGCTACGTGGGAGGTTGCGGATTTTGGAATAAGTGGAGAAGAAACAGATTGAGAAAGAGATCAGAATAGCTGAATGCCTCAGACAAGAACTGTGTTTGGTTAGGTGCTGAGAAAGATGTCAGTCATCAGTTGTTACCTCTCTGTTGACAATGACCTTGTTATGTGTTACGTTTCCTGCATTGAGGAGTAGAGTGATTTTCAATGAAGACTTGCCTTTTCAGGTCATCTACAAGGTTCTCCCGCTATCCTGTCAGTTCCAGTGCTGCAGCCATGCTTGAGAGCTGAGCAGCTTCTTGTGACTGTTGACACACACACTGGGATGTTGCAGTGTCATGTGCCGCAGTATGATGCTCCTCTTATACCTGAATTGCAAACGGCTCTAAATGGAGATCATTCTCGCCTTCCTACATTGGTTTCTGAACTGCGGTATGGCTTGAATATGGTGTCATATGAATCCCTAAAAAGTATAATTGAATTTGGGAAACCTACCTTCATTTAGTATACTTCAGTGCTATTGTTTAGATTTGTAATAAATTGCATTTTAACATTTCGACCCTTATATACTTTGGTATGTATCAGCCTCATAACTTGAATGTAAAATAGTAGCTTACCTCTGTTATGGTAGTCTTGCAAGAATTACAAGTGTTTTATGAAGAAAATCTGTTTTTTTCCCTCCATATTTGGAAGTTGATAGATAAGTGTATGAACACACTTAGTATAATACAAAATCCACTAGTTTAGCCAAATATTTGGTCTGTTTTGAGGGAAGTATTCTTGGAAATTTGAAAGGCATGGCAATTGGCTTTATTCTGTGGGGACAAATGTATGAAGTTTTTTGGATATAGTTTTTTTGGTGGGGTGGTGGGGGGGGGGGGGTTGGGTTGGTGCTGTGCATGGGGCTGGATTTCAGGCTCTTGATTGTTCTTCTCTGAAGATTTTGTTTCTGGTGATACTGGAACATATGTCATGACTGTTTGTGCCCCTTCTCCAGCCCAGCAAATATCATGATCTCCCAAACAGTGCATCTGAAGGCTGAGCAAAAAGTACTTTTTTCTTGGACAAGCACAAACACTGCTCCAGTAAGGTACTTCCTACCACAAAACAGTTGAATCGCTAACTCAGCCACATTTCAGTTGCTTTAAGAAGGTTCCCTGTTTCTGGAATATAGTATATTTATTACTGCCTGAAGGGAATATTTATTACATTTAGATAATACCCTGGCATTATTGTGCTTTTTAGATGAAATGGCTGTGGCTCAGAATTGTTAAACTGTTGATACAGAAACATATTTTTAAAACATCATCGTCCATCACCATTCTTGGCAGGGTGTGTTGTCTCATAACACAGCCTTGTCACTTATTCTGTGCCCTCCCAGCCAGCAGTGACTGCATTGTATTGATGTTTATTATTGCTTCACTTTTATTTGTTTACATCTGCTCTCAATTGGGCTCTTCACATATTGCTCATTTCCACAAGTGGTTCTTTGACATATGTGTTTTCTTGTGCCCAAGGAATTCTGTTTCCTTTCATGCATGACACATGCCTGTTCAATTGTGTGTTTAAATTCACCAGGTCTTCTGTAATGTTTCTACCTGCAGATCTACTTTGGATTTTATCTCTTATTTTGCATATCGTGATTCTTTGTAGCAGGGATAGCCAGATGTAGATACTGGCTGGCACAGGAGTGATTACAGATTTTATCTGTATTAACATCAATTCAGGTGTTCACCAGTTCTTTTATGTAACATACATTTTTGAATGTTCTTTCATATATCCACCCTGAATACCAAGTAGTTTCATGAGGTGTACTCAGAGAACATTGACTACATGTAAACATAATTTTGTCTTGTTGATTATTTTGAACCTTGAAATGTATGAAGTGAAATACAATAATTTGAGTCACAAAAAGTGAGTGCCATTTATGTTACTGTAAAGCCATTTGGAAGTTAAGAATTGTTGGACAAAATAAGAAAGGTGCTGTAGGAGCAGGAGTTACCTGCTTAAGGCCATCAAGTGGAACTGGAGCAGGGATTTGGCTGTGATTGCCTCATATTGGTAGCAGCTGTGGATGTAACTCTGGTGCCAGGTAAAGGAAGGGTATGCCATGCCTGTTTTGTAGAAAATCATCTCTGTTCCTTGTAATTTGCTGACATATCTGTCACCATGGGGGACTTAATATTTTGATCACATCTCTGTTTTTTAGGTTCAGCTTGGTCTGTCTGGTGTGTCCATTAAATATTACTATGTGTAATATTTCCAGGTACTGGATAACACAGCGGCGATGCGAGAAAACTCTTCAGCACCTTCCTGCCACACCCCATGAGAGGTTACCTTTGCTGCATCACCCAGATCATCCGATGTCCAAGATTGGACGGCATCGTATGTTTGTAAGGCTACATAAACATCCCAATGTTATTTTGGTAAGACATTTTTTTGTTGGGGGTGGGGGTTGGAGTTTGACATTATCTTGCTAACTGATTCATATCTTTGGACAAATGACAGCATGACATACTAAGTATGTTGTTAGTATTGTTGAAATTGAAATTTATTTTTTGTAGGGCTTGAGCAGTATTTACATGCATTGCCAGCACATTTTGTGCTGGAAAATTTCTTAAGTCTCTTGCCTTTCAAGTGTATGAAATTCCTTTATGAAGTCCCCAAATGTTACTGTGCAGTTTTTGTCAACTGTCATTGTTTTGTTGTCATAAAACACAGAAAATAAGTACACAGTGACAGGCTCATGATCAAATGTAATTGCCACTGTAACGGTTTGTCTCTCTTACTGCTTTAAAACTGAACAGACACAAATGATGCAGCAAAGTATGTACTTTGCATTATCAAGGCTTTACTGTATTCATGCAGTAATAAAACAATCTCATATTTTCTGTGATGAAATTTGTTTCTGTAAATCCTTACTGTATGGTAAAGTTACCTCATAGCACACCATGAAGGCATATGGGGCAGTGGAAGCATGGCTCCAGTCACTGATATCTGGGCAGTAGATGGAGAAGAGAAAAATCCTATCCTCATCAGGAATCTGCGTAATTAATTGCCACTTGTGGGAAAATGTATCCTACATAGTTGATACTGTACAGCATTTAAATGTCAGTGAGGGCAGACACAAGTCTGTATGCAAGTTGTCATATTTTCTGATTAATCAGTTAATAGTTCACATTATAACATGTTAAATTTGCTCACTTGTCATAAATGGTTGCATTTTTGTTGTACCAACAAAATCATGTTAATTTACACATGAAACACTCTTTAACTTGACCACCTGTGGGTTATATACCAATTGCAAACTTTATTGTTGTCCACACAGAAAAATGACTACATTTGTATATCAATCTGTATAAATGAAAACCCCTCACTCCTTTGTCTCTTGTCCTTACATTTGTTACATGTGAATGGCCAGGTTGCAGCATTTGGACCCATACTGATGCCATCATCACACCATATGTTCTGTTGGCACAGAGTGTCTTTAAAATTGTATTTTTATTTTTTTATTCTTTCAGCCTGAATTTGTATACAGAACAGTGCGGCAGTGAACTGGTAGGTTGCAGTTTGGCACTAAGAAGGCTTGCCACAATTCACTATATTTTATTTGATATGAGAAGCTAAGATTTTGTGTTCTTATGTATGGTTCTTCTTTTTGTCTTTGCAGATTGTTGAGTTCAAGGAGAAGGAGTCATCTCCATGTGAAATTGACTGCTCATTTTACTTGGCTGTAGTGAAACACTCTTCAATAGAGGATGATCCCCATGATGACAGTATTGAAACTGAGATTCCAAAGATGTATCTTAAAGTTCTGACGCTGATTGAATTTGACACATTTGTCATAACACATGGTCCATTTACCAGTGTTGATGGTATGTTGTCCTATATTTACACATACCAAAATCTGATCTGCATGATTTACATTATTGCCCAATTGTCTGCATTCACACACTTGCATGAATGCATATCTTTAGTTCCTGTTCCTTCTTTTAACTTGTGAAACAGTTAGTAAACAGTTTGTAAATATCTAATTAATTTAGAAGATCATGTAGTTGCTTCATATTAAATTGTTTTCAGGAACACCAAATGGCAGTGTGGTAAAGCTTCCCCTTATATTTCTTTGTTTCATGACAGTAATGAATTGCAGTAAATTGTGACAGGACAGCAACTTGCGAGTACATTTTGTGTATGAATTTTTTTGTTTAATTGGAAGTGTCCAGATGGTGATGTGCGATCTGTTTTGGTTTAGTGGTGTGACATGGAAGTGATATGAAATCTGTTGTTGTTGAAGCTGATTTGTACAGGAATGTGTGATATGTATGGCCTTTGTCCAAGTTTGGAGGAAGAAGTTGATGGAGATTTGCTAAGAACCTGTTTTCTACCAATTTTATCTATTCATTTGACTTGGAAGTTCATATGTATTCAAACGGGAAAGGTTAATTTTTTTTACACTGCAAGCCACACAGAGTAATACATCTCATTTAAGTTGTAATTAATTTAAATTTTCAGTTTAACGCTAGCCAGTATAAGTAAATTTTCAGTGTCCAAATGTCCTTCATCATGGCACCCTGTGTTCACACTCTCAATATCTGTTTTTCCCTTAAAATGACACAGCAGTTTTCAAACTCATATAAAACAACCTGACGTTACACTGTTGTTTGTTTGATCTGTACGTTTTTAGAGAGCTGACAACTGAGAATATTCAGAGCTAGATAGTAACTAACATCCTACTTAGTTATTTCATGAATATAATTCTTATTGCTTGCTTTTGTTCACAGATATTAGAACCTTTTCACAATTTTGGAATATTTGTTTGCCATTTTGCATTATGTTCATATCCTTCAGTCAGCTGACAATTGAAATTCTGGTTTGGCAAGGACAGGTCGAGGTGTCCTTTAAGGACTTTTTTTTTTCCTCTCCTGTACTGCCATGTGATTGTTAGAACTGAAAATTTTCAACTTGCATTCACATCATTCTTTTAAACAAAAAATTAGGTAGGTTTAAGAGGGGGGCAAGACTGAGTCTGTTGGTTTCCCAGCCTGAAAAAGGCCTCTTATAGTGGCCTGTGATTACAAGTCTTTGGAGTATTTGTGGTGTAACAATGTGAAGGGAAGACAAAGTGCTCAAATAGAAACCTGTAGTGCCACTTTGTCTGCCACAAATCCCACATGGACTGCCCTGTGATTGAATCTGAGTCCCCACATTGAGAGGATAGCCACAGACTGCATGAGTTGTCTGTTGTGATACCCCTCTGTTTTTTGTTTGTATTTATCTTGTGCCCTCTTTTAGCAAAATAGTGAACCTAAAGTAAACCCCACAATCTGAAATGAATGAGTGAATGAAGATGGTGTAATAATGCCCGTGCCTTTGATGGTGGTGGTGGTGGTGGTGGCGGCGGCGGCGGGGGCGGGGGCAGCGGTGGCCATGACATTGACGATGACAATGATGAAGCATGTCGGAACGCAATATTACCACATCGCACTGTCAAACCTGAGTGTTTAATCACTAATTGCTTACAGATCAGAGTGATAAATTCCCTGGAAAACGCAAAGCTGGAGGTAGGCAAGAACTGGGATCTCGGCGGACAAAGCAGCCTGCATACTTTATACCTGAATTGGCACATGTAGTGGCTCTGTGTGATGAAAGAATTCCATTTGTGACTCTGGCACAGGAGGTGAGTCATGCTGTAATGTCTGATGTGTCAATTTTGTTAAGTACATTTAATGCAGAATGAATAATAGAAAAGAGACCTGCTCATGTGGGCAGTGGGGGAGGATGATTGGACAACACATGTTTTAGTTGCAGTGATGTGCAATAAACAGAAGGGTTTTCAAACTTGAACAAACTTGAATTCAAGATGTTTATAATTGCAGATTTGAAATGAAATTTGAATGCTCTACCTATTTATATTCTGTGATATACCAAACTATAAACAAGCGCTGTACTGTGTTTTGTACAACTGTAATTGTATTTATACCTTTGTATTTATGAATGAGGCATCTGTGTGAGGAGAGGCCTATTGTCCAGCATTAAAAAGTTTTTTTTTTTTGAGAACTTATTCTTGTGATAATCAGTGTTTATCTCTCAAAATTAGTCACATAATTATTTTGTAAGTTCCATGAAAATTCTTTCACTAGAAATAGAACTTCCATCCGCATTGGAAGTTATGATCATTACCATTTTTTTTTTCTTGTTTTTGTTGTTAGTGTTAAACTGACTGAGTGTTGTTATGTTTGCACTTTCTCTACTTTTGTAGCTGACGAAACGTGAAATTGCACATCAAGGACTGCAGGTTGAAGCAAATGCCACAGCTTTAGTGTTACGTTTGGTACAGCTTCCACCCCCACCAGGAGTTGATACTCAGTCTGCTTCCTGGCTTGCCTTACTCAAACGTTTACTGTCTGTGGCTATCAGAGTTCAGGGAAAAGCCACAAAGAGCTGGATGGCAGAATTTGTTTTCTATGGAAGCCCTCTTGCAAGTGCACATCCAAAAGAACAAGGTGAGCTTTTGTTAGGTCGAGTGTACTTGCTGTGTGGTACAAAGTAACTTTATAATACATTCTCATGCATAATTGGCACTCTTTTATGCCATTGTTTAAGTCTGAATTTCAGTGTGATTTCAAAAGGAATTTTTGAATCTGTTGAATTCTTTCCCACATTTATGACTTTTTTGATGAGGTTTATTGTTTGTTCAACGAAATTATTTGTTTCCAGTAAATACAAATATAATGGCACCATGATTTTTCTGTTTTATAGGGATGGCTATTATATTAGATGGACGCATTAATTTGTTAATGCAGTGGTTTTTGACCAGTGTGTGCTGGAAGCATTTGCAAGTTTGCTGCAAGACTTGGAATGGAAGAATTACATAGTAGTATGTCAGTAGGATAATAAATTACAGTTTTATTCTGTATAGAATAAATGACTTAATGTACATTGAGCGTAGTTTTCTAATACAAATGTAGATGCTTCCACCCAGTGGTTATAGATGTAGGCTTTTTATTGGTTCTTGGCTAGTGAAATTGTGAAGCAGAAGACTATGAGCAAGTCTCTTGCACAACACTTGCAGCAGTGGATTGACTGGTAAAACAAAACAATACCCTTTCATTGCCACCACACATACACAGTAGGCCCAGAGGTTCTTTACTTGCCAGAAACTAACAAGTGACATTTACTGTAACTGGAGACACCAAAAAGTTTAGTAATACAATAAAAGAGTATTTGCTACGTAAATTCTTTACTCTTGTTGCCATTTGTGATTAATATGTTTAAGGTCTGCGCCGGCCTGTGTATTTCCAGTACGATATGGGAACTGCAGAAACTGTTTCCAAAACAGTTGATGCTTTACTGAGTGACTGGGCACAAGTTGTCCACCTTTACATGGTGGTTGAAGATCTGGCCGAGTATTTCAGAATTGGTGAGTGCAGTTATGCTGTGATTTACACTGAGCATTTCTGATGCATGTAAAAAAAAATGTACTCAAACTTTTAATAATTTTTTTCATTGAAATGAATTGTGTTTTGAATAACATGACAGTGGTTGGCTGTTTATTACACAGTAACAAGGACTGTCATGTTGTCACAATTACCAGTCGGTTGGTTACTTTTTGGTATTAATATTGTTTACTTTAGGTTGTGGTGACACAGTATCATTTGAGAAAACACCAGATATTTTTGGAAGTTTTTCATTTTTCTGACACCGTATGTGGCCAAACACTGTGTGCTACCAGCTTATAAGAGTGCTGCAGATTAATGCTGGCAAGTGAATGCACAGACTTTCAAGAAATGGTTTTATATAACCACATTCTGCTGTGCAGGCAGGGTTTGATGCAAATGTAACAGGGAAGGTGACATCATAAGATGGCTGTTCTGAAGGAAGTTATTATGGAAATATACTCGTATATCATTGTGCAAGGTTTGAAGTTCTCACAGCAGTGAATATGAAGATTATGGCCCTCTGGAATGTGATTCCTTGCAGTGTGGTATATGGGTGCTTCATAAAATTACATCATAGTGTACTGTAATTGTAATATGTCTTATTGTTAGTCAATGAGCTTTGTAAAATTTCCAGTAAAAGGCAGTTTTTTAAAATTTTGTTACAGAGAAGTACAATTTGTCAAATATGGTAACCATTAAGTCATATAGCTATAGCCGTCTGGTTCTCGGCTATGGTCCGGACCGTGGTGCTACAGTCACAGTGGACTGGAACAGCTCTGACAAAGCATTTAGGCTTATATTTGGTGAGTAGTGAATACTGTGAGGTGAAGAAGTAAATTTGGCAAGAGTAGGTATTTTTGAAGTATGATTTGGTTTATAAAGTGTTGAACTTGTTCTATTATGCTATGGTATGAAGGAAAAATGTTGACGGTATTAGTGAAAGAATGTTCTAACCTGAATGTTTAAATGTAATAACAACATAACTAGCAAGAGAATCGAGAAAGAGCGAGACAGAAAGTAGGGGTGGGGGTGGTGGGAAACAACCAGAAATCCCCCTCAAGTCATAGTTTTAACAACAGCAGATATCAAGTGTCCATTATTTTTCATTTGTATTAAATTTTGTCAAACATGGAATCAGGTTTTTGTGTGTGGGTGTGGGTGTGTGTGTGCGTGCATGCGTGCACACACACACCCACACCCACACATTCTCCAACAAAAAAAATGCATATGCTAGGGGCATAGCTCTAATTTCATCCAAAATCTGTGGTATAACTTCCAGATTACATTTGTACTGTGTCTTTTGTGATACTTTATTATTTTGTCTGATTACTTATTTATCCGTTTAGTGACGGAACGAGTAGTTTAGATTAATGCATATTGTAGGATCCGGAGGAGTGTTAGTCATTAAATGCTGATCAGCAGACAGTGTTTTGAAGGCAACTACATTTGAAGGTACTGCCAGATTTGAGTTATGTCACATGGTCTGGAGCTTTTTGAAGCTGCCTTGAAAAGGAATGTGCTTGTTCCATTACTTATTTACTCTCATGTTTAATTCATTTGTAGGTGGTGTAAACAGTTGTGTGAATGCCCATTCACTGATGAGGGAACAGTTGGAAGCACATCTCAACCGTCACCGTAACTTGGCACAGATTGTTCATTTACTTCATGAGACATATGAACCCCTTTTATCAATAAGCAAACTTCCGACAATTCCACAGTTAGGAGTCCACAATCAGGTATGGTAATTCTGCTAGTGCAAAGCTGAATGTACTGTTCATTTGCATACATATCAGTAGAATAATGCATGGGGCAAGGAAAGTCAGATCTGAATTTCATAATGTGAGAGAGGTGAAATGAAAATACTGCAGTTAATTTAATTCTTGCTTTTTAGTGGATATGTCTGTCCCCTATTTTAATATACTTTCTGTTTCAAAAGGTTTACCTGTATTGCTAAGTTGAGAATAAGAGACTGAAAAATATATCTGAGTTTCCACCACTGGAAGAGAACAGTTGGTGCTGGAAGGGCTGATCATTCATAGATAATAGCACATCAATTGAAGAGAAGTGTTAGTGGAGGGGGGGGGGGCACATTGTCATTTATAGTCATGTTTGTGACATGATAGGTCCTCTCTTTAAGAAATTATCCTTTTGTTAATTTATGATAAAGAATTTATGTTATTGTACATTCGTGAACTGAATGTTATGGCATTTTCATTTGGTGATTCTTTGAGGTTATACACATGAGAGTAATCTTCATTTACAGAGGCCACAGGTTCCAGTACAGACATTCACAATAATGCCTCAATCACCTACCTTATTGAGGATTGCTTACCAAGGCATGTATTGTTTAGAACTGAGGCTCCGGGGAGGCGGCCTGGTTAGTCTGCGTGATGGAGCTTATAGTCGTTTTGATCGCAGCAATGTTGTGGATGAGTTCACTCCCACTCAAGGCTTGAAGGTTATTGTTTCTTTAATCATGTTTATCCATTATTTTAACATTTTTAGAGAGTGACTCATGGCATTTGATGAATTTGTGTTGGCCTGGCTGGTAGAACAACAGTTTACAATATTATGGAATGGAAAGGGTGTTTTGTAGAAGGAGAAAGAGAAACATGCACTGTTGTTTTGTGGTAGTGTGTTGTGCAGGGTGATTGAAGTCACCCAACCCAGATAAAAAAAAAATTAAAATTAAAAAATATCTCATTGTGTTTAAGAATTTTGTGGAGATTGCACTTTAGAATGTCAGATGCTTTCCACATTCAGAAATTGAACACTTTAGGGCAACCACAATGCTTTTGATTACTCACACTAACTGTTTCATGAAAATGAGCTACAAAATGAAATACTGTTGACTTATCTGGCACTTGAGACTTCGGGAAGGCACATCTAAAGTCATCCTGGCATTTCAAATAGGATGGAGAATGAAGATAATGTTCAACAATAACAATACACTGCACTTGTGAAAAAGACATGTCAGTAGATGCATAGTTTTAAAGCCACTGCTGAGATGGCATCCGGTCACATGACCATTGCTTGCCCCTACACATCTTCTGCACTGTCATACCAACATTTTCATCCACCAATTCAACTTCATTACACTGTCCTAGCTAGTACTAAATATCAAACTTATGGTTACACTTACTTTTCGATCACTCTGTATAATGTAACTTAAGCGTTAGTCATGTTTCTTTGGTTTCATTTCTTATAATTCTTATTAAAATTATGTATGCAATTAACTTTAGTGCCATTTCTTGTATCTGTTTACAAATCCAAATTTTTTTAGACATATAATTTTAATAAATCTGAGTTTTCATGAAAAATGTTAAATTATATGAAACTGCATTATTGTGAAACTCCAGTAAAATTCAGGGATGCCTGCGTTAATCATCATGAGTGTGCCATATTTTCTATACTAAAAAGCAGGGTTGATTTAATTAGTTTTCATTAAAGAATTATGGGCTATCGGATATTCACAAATAAAACACACACACACACACACACATATATATATATATAAACTATATAGTGTTCAGTGATATGTTGGATAATTTTCTGTTAAAGTTGCTAGATGTTGGGTAGTCTTGCCATCATTATTGCTTAGTTTATTGCCATGATTATTGTTTAGTTTATCTGCTTATCCATGTGTGGAACTTTAAGTAATAGCGATTACCTTTGTTTGTGGGGCATGCTTGGAAATAGTGCAGTGTCTGTTGGGCAGTTCTCTATTTCCATATCAGCTCAACCAAAGAGGAAGATGCAGAAACTTGAACACTTATGCTGGAAATGTTATACTTGACCATTTAGCACTCTGGCTTTTTGTTTTGGGTTTAGAATCTCCTGTTAAGAGACTGGTTATCACAACTGACAATTTTATGGTTTTCCTCAGTTATTCCAGGCAAATTGCCAAGATGGTATCTGAAATTAAGCCATGACTGGTTGCTTACATATCTGTTTCAGTTCATAATTGTACTACCATTTGATGTTGTACAGTCTGCACTACTAACAAAGTTAAAAGTAAGTTGCATGCTATTGAGAAAATGTTTAACTTCTGGTAGTCATATTCAGCAGTGGATGAATGACAAGGAACAATTACAAATTATTGCTGCTTATTAATATAACCAAGGGGTATGCAGTGACACAGTTAGTTGAGACACTGCACTACAAGCTGGAAGGACACAGGTTTGATTGTCAGTTGGGTCACTGGGATTTTTCATTGTCTAAGTCCTCCTGCCTGCACCACAGCCTTTGGATTGACTCAGCCTCCAACAGAAATGAGTACCAGGGGTGTTGCCTGGAGGTAAAGGCAGGCCAATGCATAGGACCGACAACCTTGCCACCTTCCTGTGCCAGTTATCTAGAAATCCGGGGAGCCTCATTTTCCTGGAGCCGTATGGACCTGTCCAGGCCAGTATAGCAGTAGTTTCCCCTTTAATGTAACCAACATTTTTACAAGATTTTTACTGCCTGTGTGTTTACAGGCTTTCCTTTCCAAGTATGTGGATGAAACAGCTGTGTTCAGACGCCGTTCTCAGTCAGAAGATGACAATCCACCTTCACCAATAACAATGGACTCTGATGGAGGTGGCCCTATGTCATTCCTTGGAACACATCACCGTGGTCCTCAGTCACCTGCACAACAAAGAGAAGGGGGCCTTCGTTTCCATCCTCCTCTCACACCTCCATCAGGAAGTAATCCTCACACACCTGCTAGTCCACATCCAACTATGTCACAGGTATCTTCCGAGTCACACTAATTCTTTGCATCTAGTATAAAGACACTAACTGATGTATGCAGTATTATCAGTTAACAGAAAATTGTTGGTAGTGTACCTGATGTACTGTGTTCTTAGAATGGTTGTCTGCATTTAGACACTGCAGTCTGTCAGGTAGACTGCTTGCATAAACGCACGGAAAACATACTGTATACGGCTGCATGTACGATATAGTCTTCCTGATGATGAACATAAGATGTTCAAAACATGTAGAAGACAAGAAGAGTTAAATTAAAACATTAATTTAAAGAGTGCATTTTGTTGGTTAACATTACGTAATTGTATCACAAAGCACAGTACAAAAAATATTAAAAAAATATATAAGACCTCAACATATAAACCTCAGATTTGTTACACAGTGTGTGTGTAATGGGGTGAGTTGTGTTCAGTTAAATTGATACTGTGTGAACAAAATACAGAAATTTAAGATGACAACAGTGTAATTATAAAACCTTCAAAAGAAACAGAGAAGTTAGATTTTTGTGTAGGTTAAACTGCATTTAACTTGCTAGGGAAGGATTTGAGACAAGCGGATGTATGTGTATGATTCGTGTCCTCCTGAGTTTCACGTGTGGGTGTGTGTGTGTGTGTGCGTGTGTGTGCGTGCATGGGTGTGTGCAAAAGAATCCAAGCCATATCTTATTTTGTACATGGGTGACAGTTTAACCAACTAGTTAGCTTGGGGGAAAAATAACTGTTTGTATAAGGTACTACATGGATTAAGTCTTAGTGTTCCATAACAGTAATGTGGCACTTATTTTGCAGGAAGTCTTTTTTATGCAGGATACAGATTGAGTGATTCCAAAATACTATTATTATGAAGAGGAAATTTTGGAACTAAACAGTTATAGCAAGAAAATATTATATACAGGAATTTTATAAGTGTATTCTACTGTATGCTCTTTTATGTGGATCAAGAAAATCAGGACAGACAGGAACTAAATGGAAGGAAAACCATCCATGATTTTATTTTAAAAAATGGTGACAGCTTTAACCAACTGGTCAACTTGTGGATAACTTATCTATTAATTATTATATTACATGGATAAATGATGTGGAGATCAGTCTGGAAATACTGAAGAAACGAGACATATTAAAATTAATTATAAAGAAATAGGATGTGTAGTAACAGGTTTTGATACATGATGGAGACTGTTGCGGACACCGTAATAAATCTTCACATTTTGTTAAAAGTCTTGGGATTTCTTGACCAGTTGAGCTTCTGTCAGTTTCTGATGGACATCAAAGTAGTTGGTTGTTAACTTATGTGTACATGTGTTGGCAAATTTATATTTCAGGCAGGTCAGCACCAGAGTTTTGGCTCCAGCCCTGCTACCTCCTTTAACCTAGCCTCTCCTCCTTCCTTGCCACCAAATATAAACCCATCTCCCAATATGTTACCGCACCCATCACCAGGAGGACTCCTGGCAAACTCACCTTCAAACCCTCTGCATGTGCCAAGTCCAGCAGGACTCATGCCAACATCTTCCCCTGGGCCCTGTCCCACTGTGCCAGTGGGGCACTCTCCAGCCAGTTCTTTCATGGGACAAACAGGTAGGAAAATGAGAATGAGTGTGACTGTGCATGTTCTGTGAAATGTGATCATTGCTTCTGTTTGCATTTTATATTGATATTTCTGTTGAAGGTGTTTGGGTGAGTCATGAAAGATTAGAAACTTACTCTCAGAACCACTTGCAGCTTACTGGTGCTCTTGAAGATGCTGAGTTCAGTTTTTTTTAGAAACAGTGGTGGCCCTTAAATTAGGTTTCTTAAAATATCCATTTTGCTTTTATTTGATTTTTAATGGGTTGAATGTGAAACGGAAACTTTGTATTTTTGTGGAATGTCTTCATCTGTGTAATATTTCTTAATTATGTAGTAAAAGTATCAGATCGCTGAACATGCATTGAATATATCAGTAATAACAATAGAAACGTAGGACTGTGTGTGGAAAAATGTTAGGAAAGTATGCTTTATGAATTGTACTGTGAATTCTTGCTAATGTTGTGCTTTTGGTTGGGGAAGTGAGGGATGAAATTACACAGTTCAGTTTGCAGTTTTCTCATGCCTCCATGAAATATTACTTGAATACAACTGGGAGTTTATGGTTCATGTTGAAAAGGAAGAGAGCAATGAGGAGGAAAAAGAGTAGGTGTCTTCAAGGTGTCTTTAGTCCTATACACAAGTACAAATATTATTATCGCATTCATATCGGAAGCCATTTATGTAGTGTAATTGTCCTGTTGAGTGTCAACCTACAGCAAATGCAGACATGCTGCTCAGAATGGGATGTAATGATAATATTTTCCACTTTCCATGACTTGTGTAATGTAAATGGTCAGCAGCACACCTTTGATTTCCTGTGGACTGGAAGTAGTTTGGTAGTGGGGAAGGATTAAATTTATTTATGTCAGGAGATCGGCCATCCCACCCTGTGTTCTTGACCCTTATTTTAAGAAGAACAGAATTTAAGAAGAAATCGTGCACTAATTTGTGTGCTGAATTATTTGAAGACTGAAGTATAATGGAATATTCATAGAACATATTTTCAATACTCTCGGATTAAAAATTGGTAGATATTGTTGTTTCTAGAAGACATTTTCTGTTGTAGCAGAAAATGTCATGTTCACATATTACTTAATTGATGCTGGTATTTTTGGGATGCTGAACGTAGTGTGTTTATGAAAGAACAACTCAAAATTAGGCATTTCATTTACATAGTCTGTTGTACAACTGTGGGATGTAATATGGTTATTTATCCGATAATATTGATTCTTTTATCTGTTACTGTAAGAAAAGAATTGCAGCCATGCATTCTGCATTAACTTTGTCTTCTGGTAACTGTTTGTTGTTTGCAAATACTGAAGTAGTTTAACACATTTAATGAATTAAATCATTTGTGATTTTGACACTATTGTGACACGAGAAAATTGCTGTTATTAGATGAAGCATTGTTGCCTGCCTTTGTGTAGTATAATTTCTAATTTGAGGAAATGAATGGTTTTGAAAGTAAGATGCTGCAGCCATTTTCTTTTTCATGTAAGAAATGCTTGTGTGCATGTTATCGAAATGTTATTTAACCAAGTAACTGTCAGATTATTTTCTTTCTTAATTTCTGCAAGTGTATAATATATGTTTTAATAATCTTACATATTATAGGAGAATGAATTTGTGTTGGGTGGTGGTTTAATATTCAGTGTTTTGAAGTTATTAAGTGATAATAATGCTAACATGAATTTTGGGATAGCAAGACTATGAATGATTGAAGTCATTTCACATTAATGAACTTAGTAAAAATCATTAAAAGGCCAAAAAGTGTGGCCTCAGTTCTCTTTACGATAGAATTTTGAAGTTCAGTAATGTGATTTGTGCCTGACCCAGGGCATACAGATGGCAGCCCATTTCCTTCGTCCCAGAGCATGGCCTCCCCTGCCACGTCCAATTGGCCTGGTTCTCCCAGCATGCCTCGCCCTTCGCCAGCCCGCCCAGGGCAGTCACCTGGGGGTACAGGGCATTCGGCCCTTCACAGCCCACAGGCCGATCACAAGCCAGGTCAGTTACCAATAGCATTGTGACTCATTCCTTTTGTTCCTGGAGCATGACACTTTTGTAGCTAGCATAGAACTCTGGTTCGAGGTTAATGTTATGCAAAAGTCACTTGCTCTTCTGCTTGTTCTTTGTAGTTGGAGATACAGTTACTTGTCTATATATGAAGATGTAACGTTACCATGCTTGATATTTACCACCTGTTTAGAAGTAGTTTTACGAAGGGGTCCACAATTTTTTCAAAAATCTAGGAACAACTTCTAAATTGTAGGTGGTGAAATGAAGCAAGTTACTTACCAAGGACCCACAGTTCTGGAGTGACCTGTGAACATCACTGTTATCTGGTGCTTACTGCTTGGTGCATGTGAACTGATATGCATTTTTTATGTAAGGGAAAGAAAGAGTGGTTGAAAATATTAGGCAGCACTGTACAAAATTTAGTCACCTAGGCACCTGGGATTTGTGCATCCGTGGTTATATGGTTCCTCCCATACTAATTTCATATTTTCTCCATTTTTTAAGTTCCCTTTTATTATCTTTTCCAATTAATAAGTTTGAATTGATAGTTACCGTGTTGTGGGTGCCACTGTTTGAGGGGAACCTACTTGGCTGCATTATTGGGTAGTCTGTTATGATGATGGAGGCAGATCCCTCTGAAGCACTGGTATGTATCTACCACTACATGGTGTTGTACCCTAGAAAACACTGATCTTCACAGTCACTGTTGTAAGAACTGTACATTTCTGTGTCATTCAGACTTCATAAGTTCCTGCATATTATTTGCAGTTCAGAAATGATATTCTTGTCATTGTGTGACTGATGGATTACATTGTAACAGTTTATGTTTATTTATATTGAAATGGTAATTTGATTGCCATCTCAGGTGTTGTGAAATTAGTGCTGACAACTTGTGCAGGTCAAACTGCTCCTGATTCCTGTCACTTTGACCATGGTAATTGTAGTGGCTGATGGTAGTCCATATATTAACAGTGGTGTTCAGACCACCAGTGGTGTACCCAGGAATTTTGTTTGGGGGGGGGGGGGTTTGAACCCCCCATCGGTACGCCACTGCAGACCACAGTAGTGCTGAATTGACTGCAGTGTAAGTCTGTTGTCAGATGCAGAGATTGGCTTCTGGTTCATGACAGTATAATTTGTCAGATGCAGAGATTGGCTTCTGGGTTCATGACAGTATAATGAGAGCAGTAATGCAGTTTTCTTTGTGGAGACCATTAGGGCCCGATGTTTTCATTATCAGTTACCAGTTTTTACCGGGGTGCATAGCTTCTCGTACGCTTCATCATGTGGAAACTTAATGCTGCAGTTTACTTTAAAATGATGGTCTGGTGTCATGTACTGGTGATATCAACATATGAAACATAGCATGATTTTAGAACATTTTCTTGTTTCTTTTTTATGTTGAGTATAAGTTTTTTGCTGATTTGCTTTCTGCCAGCCACTACATGTGTATTGTCTTGTTTCCTGATGCCATTTTGAATCTACCCGCAAAGTGTGTGCATGAGATAACAAGAAGTAGAAAACATGTAGAAACTGCATAGCTCATGCTACTAACAAATGGATCGAAGTGGAGTGTCTAGAAGTGTTGTCTGTACGTACTATATTTTACTGGAGGAGCTAGGATAGTGTAGTCTATAGTGATTATGCTACAGGCTGAGCAGTCTGGGGTTCATATCCTGGCTATGGGACTCATCCACCCTCTTTCTCAGTGGCCGCTGGGGTTCTTTCCTGGGGGGGTGTGATGTTGACCACCCACCTTTGTCTTGTTTGAAGGTTAAGAATGAGTGGAACTGTACCTGTATTCTTCCTGTTTGCCACCATTTCATGTGCAGAGATAACTTTGTCCTTTACTTCTTACATATTTTATTTACAGAGTCCGCTTTTTATTCTTTTTCTACACACATGATTGCAGTACAGATAGGCTACTTCGCCAGTGAGGATGCTGTAGTAGCATATCATCTTATGAAGGCTCCTCTTATTTTGTGTGATTTTGATGTTAAGGAAGATGTGAAGGGAAACTGACTTACAGTAGACTTGATAGGTGTTTATGGAAGATGGTGTGGTACTCAGATTCTGGTGAAGAGATGTATCATCTGTGGAGGCAGAAGGGAATATTTTGCAGTGTTTGTGGAATGAATACACCATTTTTACTTTTGACAAAACTTGTGTCATTGTACAAGTATTTGTTTATTAGAAAATATGTGAAACTTATTTAACCTGCGTCAAAATAAATATTATTGCCTGAACAGCTACAGCTGATATAGGAGCTGAATTTTTAAATATACTTAGATGAATTGCGTGCTGGAAATATTTGTTGCTCCTCTTTCACAGGAATTTGGTGCTTTGGAGCCTGCTTTCAGTTTCAGAAAGTATACTGGTGTTTCCAGTTACTCCTAGGTCAGTCTGTGTCTGTGTTTGACTTGTTACATTGTCTACTTATTTTCATAGTGAATATTTGTTGCCTTTTTAATGTGTTATGTTCACTTGACTGTGGATATGTTACTTAATTTTGAAATTATGTAGTTTGGGACACAACATCTCTTAATATTGTGTGCATTTGTCCATTTAGGAGTAAGTCATCTGTCACGAGTCCTTCCTCAACGTTCGTGGGCAGGAGCAGTGCCTACATTGTTGACTCATGAGGCTCTAGATCTGTTGTGCTCCCCCTCTCCCCATCCACAGCATCTTCCTGGTCCAGAACTGTCTCCACTGGAGAGATTCCTAGGCTGTGTGTACATGCGTCGCCAGCTGCAGAGGTTCATTCAGAATGATGACTGTGTATGTATCTCAACATTATCACCATTTGGGCATGTCTTCTAACAATATGAATATTGGAAATTTGTTATATGTTTTTTCTTTGTAGTTTTTTGTGGTAGTTTGAGAGCCATAATGATAATATTTGGTTTATAATATGTGATGAACACAGAGGTGGCAGCAAGTACAAAATATCCGGCTTGAAGTTACTAACTAATAATGTTAGCAATAATCTGTGCTTTGAACTACTTTATATATTATGAAGGTGCCATGTAGCTGTGATATATGTTCTGGCTGTATACTGAAAATCTGTCCATGCATATTTCATAAATGTAGTAATCTGATCTGCTGTGAATGTCAGGATGATGATGCATTCTAATTGTATGCAGTGGTTAAGATTACGGTTTGAATCTTGTAAATTTACAAACTTTTACTGCTGTAGTAATGTAGGTGCTAGAATACCATTCTGTTATTGTGATATTCTTGTCATTAATGAGCTTGCATTGATAGCTGGGAAGCAAGAAAACGGGTGACTGAATATTCATTAATTTCATCCATTAACACCATATTTCTTGCAGTACCTAGCAGAAAGGAGCACTTTGGTCATTGGTCAGGTTGATATAGGCCACACAGCATGAATAGGAACACAACAGTAGGCAGGAAAGATGGGGAGTGTGGGCAGTTAGCCCCTCCATTAATGGAATGTCTTTCTGTGGGTCCGCTATTGTTGCAATTACCTGGCTGACTGAGGACTGTTTTGGTTTTTCTTAGTCATTACAGGTGCAGTCATGGTTATTGTAAAACTCTCATGTAGCATACATGCACAGTAGTAATTATCATAAATGATTATGAATAAAGGGCCCATAATTTATTTTAAAATGCTATCCCAGCTTATGCTCAGAGGGAATGAAGGAAACTATACGAGCCTGTGCCAGGATAGCTGTTCTCAGTGCTGGGATTCAAACCCAGTACATATGGAGTATGTAGCATGAGTGGTAAATGCTATGAAATGATCTTTGACCATGAATTCTTCTTCCATTGGCACTACAGCCCACTGTGGGCTTTGGCCTGTCGAATAATATCCTTCCATTTTTTCCTATCTGCCACCATCTCTCTCCATCTTCTCACTCCCAGCACTTGAAGATCTCTTTCTACTTCCTCTTTCTTTCTTTTCCTGGGTCTTCCCCTTCTCATCCCTTCCAGTTCTTGAGTGAAGATCTTTTTGGGCATCCTATCCTTTTCCATTCTCTCTAGGTGACCTAACCAGCTTATCCTTTGCCCTTTTATCCATTTTACTGTATTTTCTCCTTTGCTCATCTCTTCTAGTTCTCAATTCGTCCGACTTTTTCATTCCCTGTTTTCATATTTAGGACCATATATTCTTCTAAATATTTTCCTTTCAAAAATTAGCAAAGCTTGTTCTTTCTTCGTCAATGCCCATGCTTCTGCTCCATACGACACTACCAGTCTTATTAGTGTCTTATGTAATATAATTTTAGTAGCCCTGGATAAAAGTCGACTCCTGAAGAGACTTATAGCAGCAAAATAAGTTCTGTTGCTGGCCAAAATATGTCTTTGTATTTCTTTTTCCACGCTATTATCATTACTGATTAGCGTACCCAAGTATATGAACTCGGCTACTCCTTCATAAGTTACACCAATTATGGTTGCCCCTTTCACTGACCTTCAGGACCATGAATTCTGGAATGATATTGCCTGGAACCTTAAGCTTCTAGTGCTTCCAGAGAATCATGCACGATTGTGATTTTTTGCCATTAGTTGACTGGTATCCCATCTACAGAGCCTGGTGTAGTGAACTTCAAAGTGGAGTCACTGCAGTGCCGTGTAGGTCTGAATCCTCAACATCTGCAGTCACTCCATATAAAGGTTTCTCCACTGCCTGACAACAAAGAGCAGTGGACTGGTGAAGAAATGCAGGTTAGTAAAATCTTAGTAAACTGATTTAATTTGTATCTGCTTGTTGATGCGTTTTGCCCACTGCTTGTAATGAATGAGATGTGCTTTATGTTAAGTAGCCCATTGAACTTGAGCTAGTATGACTTCAGTCAACTATACTGTGTATAAAATGTAACTTTCCTGTTTGATTCCTGTTCCATACCACAGACAATATAGAGCAACCAAGGATATTGTAAAATTTACTCTGTCCGTTTACCAGTAAGTATGGTAGTCACTGTTGAAGTATGTGAGTGCTGTGGCAAAATTTTTTCATCAAGTGAGTAATGATTGCCTAGGATGTGGTTTCAAAAGTTTCTTCAGTTCTTCCATGTGTGGCGGTAATTAATACTTTATTTACCAACTCTCTAAAATGGCATGTTAAAGGAATTTGTTGTTTCATTACTAGAGTACTAGCATTTAGCAATATTGGTATTTTCAATGCAGTAGTGCTACACTAGCATGTAGCACTGACACAGGTGATGTTTCAGCTACTGCATATTGTTGTGTTGATGATAGTGACCATATTGAAGGTTTCATATGGGTTCCTGTCAACGTATGTGTAATACCCTTGGTGGGAGTGAGCCGCGTCCCAATTTCCATGTTCTCTGTGAGGTACGTGCTGATGCCAAATAAACAGTTGAGCATGAAGCGTATAGTGGGACATACCACAACTGGATGGCTACACTGCATTCAAAATTAACAAATGACTTGCTGTAAGGCTATGAGAACAGCCAATGAAAGAGTCAGTGGAGTAGTTAATGAATATTTTGGCAGCCCATTTATTTTTTTATTTTCTATACTGAAATACTTAATTGCCCTCAGTGGAATATATAGTAGCTTCTAAAATTTTCCAGAATTTGCTGATATAATTTACAGGAATTTGCTGGTATAATTTACAGGATTTCTTATTGTGAATAAAGAAGTACACCTTGATACCTTTCGGTGCCTTTGGGATGCGGTCAGAAGGAAATGCTCCAAAATATGGGGAACCAACAGTTGGTTTCTCCTTCACGACAGTGCTCCAGCACACCAGTCAGTTTTGGTCAAGAATTTCTTAGCAAAGAACAGTGTGACATTGCCTGGAGCATGCCCCATGCTCTCCTGACCTGACTGTAGTTCAGTTTATCTCTTTCCTCAACGGAAATCAGCATTGAAGCAATGGCATTTGTGTAATGCTGCCCACATCATTGAGAATGCAGCAGTAGAGCTGCAAAGGCTTTTACAAAATGGCTTACAGGAATGTTTCCAGCACCTTTACGGTCACTGGCAGAAGTGTATTGTTGCATAAGGGGACTATTTTGAAGGCAGCGTAGCTTAAATGATTGTACTGTTTTATAGCTCTCAGAAATAAAATGATTCTGGGAACATTTTGAAGCTACCATGTATATCATACTGCCATCACTAAAAAAAAAAAAAAAAGACTTTATCCTTAGTTGTGTAAGTAACCTGAGAATTAACAATAAAAGAATTATGTATATGATTTAAGTATGTATGATTTGTTTTGCAA